>Ga0209284_10000192_pt1 | contig 95670 bp, 93 predicted proteins | sample FRY03_FD_187211 | JGI IMG/M metagenome (GOLD analysis project Ga0209284, IMG submission 187211) | Freshwater microbial communities from Lake Fryxell liftoff mats and glacier meltwater in Antarctica - FRY-03 (SPAdes) (version 2) | ecosystem: Environmental > Aquatic > Freshwater > Ice > Glacier... | reverse complement strand
GATGCCGGGCGACAACGCGCGGCTGGTGGTCGAGCTGATCCAGCCGATCGCGATGGACGAGGGCCTGCGCTTCGCGATCCGCGAGGGCGGCCGTACCGTAGGCGCCGGCGTCGTCACCAAAGTCGTAAAGTAAACGTAACCGACGCGACAAGGCGAATATCATGGCCATGGACAACACAAACATCCGGATCCGGCTGAAGGCCTTCGATCATCGCGTGCTCGATTCGTCGACCAGCGAGATCGTGAGCACGGCCAAGCGGACGGGCGCGCAGGTGCGCGGGCCCATTCCGCTGCCGACCAGGATCGAGAAGTTCACGGTCAACCGCTCGCCGCACATCGACAAGAAGTCGCGTGAACAGTTCGAAATCCGCACGCACAAGCGTGTGCTCGATATCGTCGACCCGACGCCGCAGACCGTGGACGCGCTGATGAAGCTCGACCTCGCCTCCGGTGTGGACGTCGAAATCAAGCTCGGCGCCTAGAGCGGACCAGGAAAGAAGGAAGAAGACCATGCGTTGCGGTCTCGTCACCCAGAAGGTCGGCATGACCCGCGTCTTCAACGACGCCGGGGAACATGTGCCCGTCACCGTTCTGAAGGTGGATCAGCTGCAGGTTGTCGCTGTCCGCTCGGAAGAGAAGGACAAGTACATCGCCGTGCAGCTCGGCTACGGCAAGGCCAAGGTAAAGAACGTGACCCAGCCGATGCGCGGTCACTTCGCCAAGGCCAAGGTTGAGCCGAAGAAGAAGCTCGTCGAGTTCCGGGTCGCCAAGGATGCCGTCCTCGAAGTCGGTGCCGAGCTGGTGCCCAGCCACTTCGTGCCGGGCCAGTTCGTCGACGTCGTCGGCACCACGATCGGCCGCGGCTTCACCGGTTCGATGGTCCGCTGGAATTTCCACGGCCTCGAGGCCAGCCACGGCGTGTCGGTCTCGCACCGTTCGCATGGTTCGACCGGTAACCGTCAGGATCCCGGCCGTACCTTCCCCGGCAAGAAGATGGCCGGCCACTACGGCCACGAGCGCGTGACCACACAGAACCTGAAGGTCGTCGCCGTCGACGACGAGAAGGGCCTGCTGCTGGTGTCCGGCGCCGTTCCCGGCCCGGCCAACGGCTACATCATCGTCAAGGACGCCTCCAAGCGCGCCCGCCACAAGGACGCTCCGTATCCGGCAGGCCTGCGCAAGGCCGCTGCCGAGTCGGCGGCTCCGGCGGCTGAACCCGCTCCGCAGGCTTAAGGGTCAGATCATGAAGATCGCGGTCAAAACCATTGAAGGCGGCAGCGCCGGCGAGATCGATCTCGCCGATGCAGTGTTTGCCGTTCCCGTCCGCAAGGACATCCTGCAGCGTTGCGTCGTGTGGCAGCTCTCACGCCGCCAGCAGGGCACGCACAAGACCAAGGGGCGCGCCGAGATCACGGCGACGGCCAAGAAGATGTACGCCCAGAAGGGCACCGGCCGCGCCCGTCACGGTAACGAGGCGGCTCCGCAGTTCCGTGGCGGCGGCAAGGCCTTCGGTCCGGTCGTGCGCAGCCATGCGACCGAGCTGCCCAAGAAGGTCCGCAAGCTGGCTCTTCGTACCGCTCTGTCGGCCAAGGCGGCCGAGGGCAAGCTGATCGTGGTCGAGAGTGCCGCGCTTGCCGAGCCCAAGACCGCCCAGCTCAAGGGGCACTTCGGCAAGCTCGGTCTGACGAGCGTCCTGATCATCGGCGGCGCCGAGATCGACACCAACTTCGCGCGTGCCGCAGCCAACATCGCCCATGTCGATGTGCTGCCGCAGCAGGGCGCGAACGTCTACGACATCCTGCGCCGCGACATGCTGGTGCTCACCAAGGATGCCGTGAAGCACCTCGAGGAGCGTCTGCAATGAGCGCCAAGCGGTATATCCCCCAAACCGTCTCGCGCCTGCGGATGTACGAAGTAATTCGTGCGCCGCTGATCACCGAGAAGACGACCAACGGTTCGGAGCACAGCCAGGTGACCTTCAAGGTCGCCGCCGATGCCACCAAGCCGGAGATCAAGCAGGCCATCGAAGGACTGTTCAAGGTCAAGGTCAAGGCGGTCAACACCGTCACGGTCAAGGGCAAGAGCAAGGTTTTCCGCGGCCGTCCCGGCGTGCGGAGCGACTGGAAGAAGGCGATCGTCTCGCTGGTCGAGGGTCACAAAATCGACGTGACCACCGGCCTTTAGGACGGGAGATAGAACAATGGCCTTGAAAACATACAAGCCGACCACGCCGTCCCTGCGACAGCTGGTCATCGTCGACCGTACCGGCCTCTGGAAGGGCAAACCGGTAAAGGAGCTGACGCGCGGCAAGCACAGCACCGGCGGCCGTAACAACCACGGCCACATCACCAGCTGGCACATGGGCGGCGGTCACAAGCGCCGCCTGCGTATCATCGACTTCAAGCGTCGCAAGTTCGACATGCCCGCGACGGTCGAGCGCCTGGAGTACGATCCCAACCGGACGGCGTTCATCGCCCTGATCAAGTACAGCGACGGCGAACTGGCCTACATCATCGCGCCGCAGCGCGTGAAGGCTGGCGACGAGGTCGTCTCGGGCGAGCGGGTCGACATCAAGCCGGGCAATGCCATGCCGCTCGCCAACATGCCGGTCGGAACGATCGTGCATAACGTCGAGATGAAGAAGGGCCGCGGCGGCCAGCTGGCGCGTTCCGCCGGCAACTACGCCCAGCTCGTGGGCAAGGACGCGGGTTATGCCCAGATCAAGCTGAGCTCGGGTGAGCTGCGCCTCGTGCCGGGCGAGTGCCTGGCCACGGTTGGCGCGGTGTCGAACCCCGACAACCAGAACATCGTCATCGGCAAGGCCGGCCGTCAGCGCTGGCTCGGCCGTCGCCCGACCGTCCGCGGCGTCGTCATGAACGCCGTCGACCATCCGCACGGCGGCGGCGAAGGCCGCACCTCGGGTGGCCGTCATCCGGTGACGCCGTGGGGCAAGCCGACCAAGGGCAAGAAGACCCGCAAGAACAAGGCGACGGACAAGATGATCATCCGCCGCCGGCATGCGACGCGCTAGGAGATAGACAGTGGCACGTTCCGTTTGGAAGGGCCCCTTCGTTGAAGGCAGCCTGATCAAGAAGGCCGAGAAGTCGCGCGGGAGCGTCCGCAGCGAAGTGATCAAGACATGGTCGCGTCGTTCGACGATCCTGCCGCAGTTCGTCGGTCTGACGTTCGGCGTCTACAACGGCAGGAAATTCATCCCGGTGAATGTCACCGAGGAAATGGTCGGTCACAAGCTCGGCGAATTTTCGCCGACCCGCACCTTCACCGGACATTCCGGTGACAAAAAGGTGTCGAAGGAGTAGCGCGCGATGAGCAAGCCATCCGCTCCCCGCCGTGAGGCGGACAACGAAGCAAAAGCTGTCCTGCGCGCCGTGCGCATCAGCCCGCGCAAGCTCGACCTTGTGGCCGCCACCATCCGTGGCAAGAAGGTCACGACCGCGGTCAACGAGCTTACCTTCTCCAAGAAGCGGATCGCCCGCGACGTGCAGAAGGCTCTGAATTCGGCAATCGCCAACGCCGAGAACAACCACAATCTCGACGTCGACCGTCTGGTCGTCGCCGAGGCGTCGGTCGGCAAGGGCCTGGTCATGAAGCGTTTCCAGACGCGCGGTCGCGGCCGTGCGGCGGGCATCGTCAAGCCGTTCGCTCATCTCACCATCGTGGTGCGTGAGCGCGCCGAGGCGGAGGACAAGTAATGGGTCAGAAGGTCAATCCGATCGGCCTGCGGCTCGGTATCAACCGGACCTGGGATTCGCGCTGGTACGCCGAAGGTGCCGAATACGCGAAGATGCTCCATGAGGACATCCACATCCGCAAGGTGCTGCGCAAGAAGCTGGCTCAGGCGGGTGTCGCCAAGATCATCATCGAGCGGCCCGCCAAGCGTGCCCGTGTGACAATTCACACCGCCCGTCCGGGCGTCGTGATCGGCAAGAAGGGCGCCGACATCGAGAAGCTGCGCAGCGACCTCGCCAAGATGACCAAGGGCGAGGTGGCCCTCAACATCGTCGAGATCCGCAAGCCCGAGGTCGATGCCACGCTGATCGCCGAGAACATCGCCCAGCAGCTCGAGCGCCGCGTCGCCTTCCGTCGCGCCATGAAGCGCGCCGTGCAGTCGGCGATGCGCCTGGGCGCGCTCGGCATCCGCATCAACTGCTCGGGCCGCCTCGGCGGTTCGGAAATCGCCCGCATGGAATGGTACCGCGAAGGTCGCGTGCCGCTGCATACGCTGCGCGCCGACGTCGACTATGGCACCGCCACGGCCTTCACCACCTTCGGCACCTGCGGTGTCAAGGTCTGGGTGTTCAAGGGTGAAATCATGGCGCACGATCCGATGGCGCACGACAAGCGCGCCGAAGAAGCCGCGCCGCAACGTACGCCGGCGCGCGTCGAGCGCACCGAGCAGAGGGACGCGTAAGCCACCATGCTGCAACCCAAGCGCACCAAGTACCGCAAGGCCTTCAAGGGCCGTATCAGCGGCGCTGCCAAGGGCGGCTTCAACCTCGACTTCGGCTCCTACGGGCTGAAGGCGATGGAGCCCGATCGCCTGACGGCGCGCCAGATCGAGGCGGCCCGCCGCGCCATCACGCGTCACATGAAGCGCGCCGGCCGCGTCTGGATCCGCGTGTTTCCGGACGTTCCGGTGTCGAAGAAGCCGGCCGAGGTCCGCATGGGCTCCGGCAAGGGCGCCCCCGAATTCTGGGCGGCGCGCGTGAAGCCGGGCCGCATCCTGTTCGAACTCGAGGGTGTGCCCGCCCTGGTCGCCAAGGAAGCCCTGGCGCTTGCCGCGGCGAAGCTGCCGATCAAGACCCGCTTCGTTGTCCGCGTCGGCGCCGAAGGCTGAGGAGAGGGATATGAAGGCTACCGATCTGCGCCCCAAGACAAAGGACGAGCTGAAGAACGAGCTCGGCAACCTTCGCAAGGAAGCGTTCAACCTGCGTTTCCAGAAGGCTGGAGGCCAGCTGCAGAAAACCGCCCGCGCGCGCCAGGTGCGCCGCGACATCGCCCGCATCAAGACGGTGCTTGGCGAACAGGCCGCCGGTTAAGGAGCACGAAATGCCGAAGCGTATCCTGGAAGGCGTCGTCGTCAGCGACAAGATGGACAAGACCATCGTCGTTAAGGTCGAACGCCGCATTCAGCATCCGATCTACAAGAAGTTCATTCGTAAATCGAAGAAGTATCACGCGCACGACGAGGCCAATGCCTACAAGGGCAAGATCGGCGAAATCGTGCGCATCCGCGAATGTCGCCCGCTGTCCAAGACCAAGAGCTGGGAAGTTCTTGGCGAAGGCGCGAAGGCTTAGGCGGGTCGGAGCACAGACATGATTCAGATGCGAACCAACCTCGAGGTCGCCGACAATTCGGGCGCCCGTCGGGTCCAGTGCATCAAGGTGCTGGGCGGCTCTCGCCGCAAGTATGCGAGCGTGGGCGACGTGATCGTGGTTTCGATCAAGGAAGCCATTCCGCGCGGCAAGGTGAAGAAGGGCGAGGTGCATCGCGCCGTCGTCGTCCGCACCTCGTTCGCGCTGCGGCGCCCTGATGGGAGCGCGATCCGCTTCGACCGCAACGCCGCCGTGCTCATCAGCAAGCAGGACGAGCCGATCGGCACCCGTATCTTCGGACCAGTGACGCGCGAACTGCGCGCCAAGAAGTTCATGAAGATCATCTCGCTTGCGCCTGAGGTGCTCTAGCCATGGCAATCAAACTCAAGATCAAGAAGGGCGACCGGGTGAAGGTCATCACCGGTGGCAGCAAAGGCAAGGTGGGCGACGTCCTGCGGGTTCTTCCCAAGGAGAACCGCCTGATCGTTTCCGGCGTGAACATGATCAAGCGTCACACCAAGCCGAGCCGGGCCGAAGCCGGCGGAATCATCGAACGCGAGGCCACGATCCACGTCTCCAACGTGGCCCTGCTGGATCCTAAATCGGATAAGCCGACGAAAGTCGGCTTCCGGTTCCTTGAAGACGGCCGCAAGGTGCGCATCGCGCGCGCCTCCGGCGAGACCATCGACCGCTAGGAGAACGGGCCATGCCCGCGCGTCTGCAAGAGCACTACATCAAGACCGTGCGTGAAGCGCTGACCAAGGAGTTCTCCTACCAGAACCCCTTCCAGGTGCCGAAGCTCGACAAGATCGTCATCAACATGGGCGTCGGCGAGGCGGTCAACGACCGCAAGGCTGTCGATGGCGCCGTGGCTGACCTTACGGCGATCACCGGCCAGAGGCCGGTCGTGACCCGGTCCCGCAAGTCGATCGCGACCTTCAAGCTGCGTGAAGGCATGGCGATCGGTGCGAAGGTCACGCTGCGCCGCGACCGCATGTACGAGTTCATCGATCGCCTGATCACCATCGCCCTGCCGCGCGTCCGCGATTTCCGCGGGCTTAACGGCAAGTCGTTCGACGGCAATGGCAACTACGCCATGGGCCTGAAGGAGCAGATCGTGTTCCCCGAGATCGACTACGACAAGGTCGACCAGGTGCGCGGTATGGACATCATCATCTGCACGACAGCGAAGACGGACGCGGAAGCCAGGTCGCTTCTCCGCGCTTTCGACTTCCCGTTCGTGAACTGAGGCCGGAGAAACACATGGCCAAGACGAGTTCCGTCGAGAAGAACAACCGGCGCGCAAGGTTGGTGAAGCAATTCGCCGGCAAGCGCGCCAAGCTGAAGGCGATGGCGGTCGACGACAAGTTGACGCCGGAAGAGCGCTTCGGGGCCCGGCTCAAGCTGGCCGACCTGCCGCGCAACTCGTCGCCGACGCGCGTGCGCAATCGGTGCGAACTCACGGGCCGTCCGCGGGCCGTGTATCGCAAGTTCAAGCTGTCGCGCATTGCGCTGCGTCAGCTCGCGTCGCTGGGTGCTTTGCCCGGCGTCGTGAAGTCGAGCTGGTAACGGGGGACCGTAGACCATGGCGATGACAGATCCTGTCGGCGATTTGCTGACCCGCATCCGTAACGGACAGTCGGCGCGCCTCGAGAGCGTGACGGCGCCGGCTTCGCGACTGCGGTCGAGTGTGCTCGATGTGCTCCAGCGCGAGGGTTATATCCGCGGCTGGTTCGAAGAAGAGCTTCGGCCCGGAGTGAAGGAAATCCGTATCGAGCTGAAGTACGACAACGGCCGCCCGGTCATCAAGGAGATCAAGCGCGTCTCCACGCCGGGGCGTCGCGTTTACTCCAAGATCCGCGAGCTGCCGCGCCATTTCAACGGGCTGGGCATTTCGATCCTGTCCACGCCGCGTGGTGTCATGTCCGACGCCGAGGCGCGGGCCGCCAATGTCGGCGGCGAAGTCATCTGCAAGGTGTTCTGAGCATGTCGCGCGTCGGCAAAAATCCGGTCGTCATTCCGGCCGGTGTCACCATCGAGCTCACGGGCCAGCACCTCAAGGCCAAGGGCAAGCGGGGCGAGCTTCAGCTCGTCGTCCATGACGACGTGTCCGTCGTCAGGGAAGGCGAGGCGCTGCTCTTCAAGCCGCGCACCGAGAGCCGTCGCGCCCGCATGCAGTGGGGCACGGCGCGCAACCTGGCGAGCAATGTCGTTCGCGGCGTGTCCGACGGGTTCACGATCAACCTCGAAATCAACGGCGTTGGTTATCGCGCCGCGGCCGACGCCAAGGTGCTGAAGATGCAGCTCGGCTTCAGCCACGATATCGAGATCCCCATTCCTGCCGGTATCCAGATCAAGGCGCTCAAGCCGACCGAGATCGAGATTACCGGGTCGGATCGTCAGCGCGTGGGCCAGATTGCGGCCGAGATCCGCAGCCTGCGTCCGCCCGAGCCCTACAAGGGCAAGGGCATCAAGTACTCGACTGAGACGATCCGGCGCAAGGAAGGCAAGAAGAAGTAGAGGCGAGAGAATCATGTCCGACCGCAATGCTCTTTTCGCCCGCCGTCAGCGGCGCACGCGCTACGCGCTGCGCCAGGCTGGCGCCGGCCGTCCTCGCCTCAGCGTCTTCCGCTCGGGCAAGCACATCTACGCCCAGGTCATCGATGACCGTAAGGGTGTGACCCTGGCCGCCGCCTCGTCGCTCGACAAGGACGTCCGGGGTTCGCTCAAGACCGGCGCCGACAAGGGCGCGGCCGCTGAAGTTGGCAAGTTGCTCGCCGCCCGCGCCGTCGCGGCCGGCGTCAAGGAAGTCATCTTCGATCGCGGTGGCTACACGTATCACGGCCGCGTCGCTGCGCTGGCCAATGCCGCCCGTGAGGGCGGCCTGTCGTTCTGATCGGGAGTTAGAATATGGCTCGTTCACCCGGTGGTTCCGGCCGTTCCCCACGCGATCGCGATCGGGGCCATGGCCGCGACCGCGACGAGGACAATGAACTGACCGACAAGCTGGTCACGATCAATCGCGTCGCGAAGGTCGTGAAGGGCGGTCGTCGCTTCGCCTTTGCCGCCATCGTCGTCGTCGGCGATCAGCGCGGCCGTGTCGGCCATGGCGCCGGCAAGGCTCGTGAGGTCCCCGAGGCAATCCGCAAGGCCACGGAAGCCGCCAAGCGCGGGCTCATCCGGGTGCCGCTGCGCGACGGTCGCACGCTGCATCACGACGTGAAGGGCCGTTTCGGCGCCGGCAAGGTGACGCTGCGCGCCGCCCCGGCAGGTACCGGCATCATCGCGGGTGGTCCCATGCGCGCCATCTTCGAGACGCTGGGCATCAAGGACATCGTCGCCAAGTCGGTTGGCACGTCCAACCCGCACAACATGATCAAGGCGACCTTCAAGGCGCTCGATCAGCTTAATTCGCCGCGCATGGTCGCGACCCGCCGGGGCAAGAAGGTCGGCGATCTGCTCGGCCGGCGTGACGAGACCACCACCGCCGAGGCGGCGGCCTAAGGAATCGGACCATGGCAAACGGCAAGACCATCAAGATCACCCAGACCGGCAGCCATATTGGCCGCACGCAAGACCAGCGCGGAACGCTGATCGGTCTGGGCCTGAACAAGCGCCACCGGACCCGCGAACTCGTGGATACTCCCGAAGTGCGCGGTATGATCAACAAGGTGCGCCATCTCGTGCGCGTCGAAGAGGAAGCGCGCTAAGCCCCAGGGCCGCGGCGCGGAGGTAGAAGACCATGAGACTGAACCAGATCTCCGACAATCCGGGCGCCCGTAAGGGTCGCATGCGCGTCGGCCGCGGTATCGGCTCCGGCAAGGGCAAGACCGCGGGTCGCGGCGTCAAGGGCCAGAAGTCGCGCAGCGGCGTTGCCATCAAGGGCTTCGAGGGCGGCCAGATGCCGCTCTACCGGCGTATCCCCAAGCGCGGCTTCCGTCCGCCGCACCAGAAGACCTGGCAGGTCGTCAACCTCGGCACGCTGCAGAAGGCAATCGACGACAAGCGTCTCGACGCCGGCAAGCTGATCGATGCCGAGGCGATGATCGCCGCCGGCCTGATCAAGAATGCCGCGGACGGTGTCCGCCTCCTTGCCAAGGGCGAGCTCAAGACCAAGATCGATGTGAAGGTCGCGGGCGCCTCTGCGTCGGCGATCGCTGCGGTCGAGAAGACCGGCGGCAAGGTCGAACTGCCGCCCAAGCCCGTGGCCGAAGCGGCCTGAACCGGACGGCGTCGACGGGGGCGTCGCTTCCCCCTTGTGTCGTTCACGCGTGAGGTTCCATGGCATCCGCCGCCGAGCAACTTGCATCCAATCTGAACTGGGGTTCTATCGGCCGGGCGACCGAGCTGAAGAAGCGCCTGTGGTTCACCGTGGCCGCGCTCGTTGTCTTCCGTGTCGGCGCCTATATCCCGGTCCCCGGTGTGGATCCGGCCGCCCTGGCCGAGATATTCAAGCAGAATGCCGGTGGCATCGCTGGCCTGCTCGACGTCTTCTCCGGCGGCTCGATCGGCCGTATGTCGGTTCTGGCTCTCAGTATCATGCCGTATATCTCGGCCTCCATCATCATGCAGATCCTCACGACGGTCGTGCCGTCGCTTGAGGCGCTGAAGAAGGAAGGTGAGGCAGGCCGCAAGAAGATCAACCAGTACACGCGTTACGGCACGGTGGTCCTGGCGACCTTCCAGGCCTACGGAATTGCGGTCGGACTCGAAAGCCAGGTGGCCACGGCCGGCCCCGTCGTCATCGATCCCGGCATCTTCTTCCGCTTCGTCACCATCGTCACCCTGGTCGGCGGCACGCTGTTCCTGATGTGGCTGGGCGAGCAAATTACCGCACGCGGCGTCGGCAATGGCGTTTCTCTGATTATCTTCGCCGGCATCGTTGCGGCCCTGCCGGACGCCCTCGTGCAGACCCTCGAACTCGGCCGCACCGGCGCCCTGTCGGCGCTGTTCATCATCGCGCTGATCGTCGGTATCGTGCTGGTCGTGGCGGTGGTCGTCTTTGTCGAGACTGCGCAGAGACGAATAGTCGTCCAATATCCCAAGAGGCAGGTCGGCAACCGCATGTATGGCGGCGAGGCTTCGCACCTCCCCCTCAAGATCAACACGGCCGGCGTCATCCCGCCGATCTTCGCATCGTCTCTGCTGTTGTTCCCGGCGACCATCGCGTCGTTCCAGGGCAGTGCCGGCGAGCCGGGCTGGATCCAGGCCATCTCGACTTATCTCGGCCACGGGCAGCCGCTCTATCTGGTGGCCTATATCGGCCTGATCGTCTTCTTCTGCTTCTTCTACACGACCGTGGTGTTCAACCCGGCCGACACGGCCGATAACCTGAAGAAGAATGGCGGGTTCATTCCCGGCATCCGTCCCGGCAAGAACACGGCTGAGTATCTCGAGTACATCCTGAATCGGCTCACGGTCATCGGTGCGCTCTACCTCTCGGCGGTCTGTATCCTGCCCGAATTGCTGATCGCCCGCGGCGGCGTGCCCTTCTACTTCGGCGGCACCAGCCTCCTGATCGTGGTTTCGGTCACGCTCGACACGGTGACCCAGGTGCAGGCGCACCTGCTCGCCCACCAGTATGAGGGCCTCATCAAGAAGGCCCGGTTGCGGGGTAAGGGGGGCCGATGAACATCATTCTGCTCGGCCCGCCGGGGGCCGGCAAGGGCACTCAGGCTCAGCGGCTCCAGCAGGAGCGGGGGCTGGTCCAGCTCTCCACCGGAGACATGCTGCGGGCGGCCGTCGCCTCGGGCAGCGACCTCGGCATGACGGCCAAGGGGATCATGGAGCGGGGCGAACTGGTTCCCGACGAGTTGATGGTCGGGTTGATCAGGGATCGCATCGCCCAGCCGGACTGTGCCAAGGGCTTCATCCTGGATGGGTTCCCGCGCACCGAAGCCCAGGCCAGGGCGCTGGACAAGATGCTCGCCGAAACGCACAAGCAACTCGACCGCGTGGTCGAGATGGAGGTCGAGGAGGCGGCACTGACGGAGCGCGTCGTCGGCCGTTTCTCCTGCGGGAAATGCGGCGCCGGCTATCACGACAAGTTCAAGCGGCCGAAGATGGACGGGGTCTGCGACGTCTGCGGGTCGACTGAGTTCACGCGCCGCAAGGATGATAATGCAGAGACTATGAAGACTCGTATGGCTGCGTACAGGGCTCAGACTGAGCCCTTGTTGCCCTACTACAGCGCCCGCGGGGTGTTGCGGAAGGTCGACGGGATGGCCGCGATGGACGAGGTTTACCGCCAGATCACGGGAGTTTTGGCGGGGACTTGACAAGGGTGAGTTCCATTGACTCGGGGGCGCGGATACATATAATCGCGCGCTTTTCCGGGGCCAGCGGAACATGTGACGGGCGCGCGCGAGCGCGCCATAAGTCTTTGAAGGAGTTGAGACTTTGGCTCGTATAGCCGGTGTGAACATTCCGACCGCCAAGCGTGTGGTGATCGGGCTTCAGTACATCCACGGGATCGGTGCGGCGAAAGCCAAGGAGATCTGTGGAAAAGTTGGGATCGACGAGTCGCGCCGCGTGAATACGCTGAGCGACGACGAGGTCATCCGCATCCGCGAGTCGATCGACCGGGACTATACGGTCGAGGGCGATCTGCGACGCGAAGTGGCGATGAACATCAAGCGTTTGATGGACCTCGCCTGCTATCGCGGCCTGCGGCATCGCCGCGGCCTGCCGGTCCATGGTCAGCGCACGCATACCAATGCGCGCACCCGCAAGGGTCCGGCCAAGCCGATCGCCGGCAAGAAAAAAGTGACGAAGTAAGAGGGGATCAGGGTCATGGCCAAAGCTGCAGCTGCCGCCACCGGCGCCGCGCGTCCCCGTCGCAAGGAACGCAAGAACATCATCGCGGGCGTCGCTCACGTGAACGCCTCGTTCAACAACACGATCGTCACGATCACCGACGCGCAGGGCAATGCGATCGCCTGGTCGTCGTCGGGCCAGCAGGGGTTCAAGGGTTCGCGCAAGTCGACCCCGTTCGCCGCGCAGATGGCCGCCGAAGGCGCCGGTCGCAAGGCGATGGAACACGGTATGCGTACGATCGAGATCCTCGTGCGCGGCCCGGGTTCGGGCCGCGAGTCGGCGCTGCGCGCACTGCAGGCCGTCGGCCTCGCTGTGACGTCGATCCGCGACGTGACGCCGATCCCGCACAACGGCTGCCGTCCGCCGAAGCGTCGTCGCGTCTGATTTCGAGTGGAGGCGGCGCTCCTGGCGCCGCCCGCTCTTTGAGAATGTATGGCGAGTCCTGAGGGGCTCGCTTGAACCGGTCTAGAGGGGTAGCCCACGTGCTTCAGAAGAACTGGCAGGACCTGATCAAGCCGGAGAAGCTTGTCACCGAAGCCGGCGTCGATTCCGGTCGCGTCGCGACGATCGTCGCCGAGCCGCTCGAGCGCGGTTTCGGTCTCACGCTCGGCAATGCTTTGCGTCGCGTCCTGTTGTCGTCACTCCAGGGTGCGGCCGTCACGTCGATCAAGATCGACAACGTGCTGCATGAATTCTCGTCGATCCCCGGCGTCCGTGAGGATGTGGTCGACATCGTGCTGAACATCAAGGCCATGGCCGTGAAGATGCAGGGCGATCGCCCGCAGCGTCTCTATCTCCGTGCCGTCGGCCCCGGCGAAGTTACCGCGGGCATGATCGAGCTGCCCGGCGACGTCCAGATCATGGACGCCAAGCACCTGATCTGCACGCTCGACGACGGCGCATCGATCTCGATGGAACTCATGGTTGCGACCGGCAAGGGCTACGTGCCGGCCTCGGCGAACCGTCCGGAAGACGCGCCGATCGGCCTGATCCCGGTCGATTCGGTGTTCAGCCCGGTCAAGCGGGTGTCCTACAGGATCGAGAACAGCCGCGTCGGCCAAGTCACCGACTATGATCGCCTCTCGATGACGGTCGAGACCAACGGCACGACGATGCCGGCCGACGCCGTGGCGCTCGCCGCGCGCATCCTGCAGGACCAGCTGCAGCTCTTCATCAACTTCGAGGAGCCGCGCGAAGTCCGCAAGGAAGAGCAGCAGGACGACTTCCCGTTCAACCGCAACCTGCTGCGCAAGGTCGACGAACTCGAACTGTCGGTCCGTTCGGCCAACTGCCTGAAGAACGACAACATCATCTACATCGGCGATCTGGTCCAGAAGACCGAGGCGGAGATGCTGCGCACCCCGAACTTCGGCCGCAAGTCGCTGAACGAGATCAAGGAAGTGCTGGCTGGCATGGGCCTCCACCTGGGAATGGAAATCCCGGGCTGGCCGCCGGACAACATCGAGGAAATGGCCAGGCGGCTGGAAGAGCCGTACTAGGCCGACAGAAGGAAATAAGTCATGCGTCACAATAATCGCGGCCGGAAGTTCCACCGCACGGCGGAGCATCGCAAGGCGATGTTCATGAATCTCGCCGGTGCCCTCATCAAGCACGAGCAGATCACGACCACGCTTCACAAGGCGAAGGACCTCCGTCCGATCGTCGAGAAGCTGGTCACGCTCGGCAAGCGCGGCGGCCTGCATGCGCGCCGCCAGGCGATCGGCTTCCTGCGTGATCCCTACGTTGCCGACAAGCTCTTCACGACGCTCGGCCCGCGCTACTCCAAGCGCAACGGCGGCTATCTCCGCGTCCTGAAGGCGGGCTATCGCTTCGGCGACGCCGCCGAGATGGCCGTGATCGAGTTCGTCGAGCGCGACACCACCGCCAAGGGCCAGGATAGCGGTCCGTCGGCCGACCAGGCGGAGCAGCAGGAAGCGGCGTAAAGCCTCTTTCTTGGTGAATTTTGAAAACGTCCGGGGCATCACCCCGGGCGTTTTTGTTTGGTATGCTGTCCGCCATGTCTTTGACCTTCAGGAAGGCCGCTCCATCGGAACGGGACGATGCCCAGCGAATCCTGTGGACCGCGTTCACGCCCTATGTCCGCAACCTGGGCCGTGAGATCACCGCTCAGCACTACGAATTCCTGTCCGCCGCCGTCGAACGAGGCGATGTCTATCTCGCGCTCGACGGTGAGGAGACCGTGGGTGTCGCCGTGACCGAGCGGCGCGACGGTGGCATCTACATCGACCGGCTGGGAGTGGCGCCGACACGCCAGGGAACCGGTCTGGGCAGCTTCCTGCTGGAGCGGATCGGCGAGATCGCGCGGTCGAGCGGCCTCAGGGAACTGTCGCTCGAGACGGCGGAGATGGCGGAGGGCAACATCCGGCTCTATCGCCGGCATGGCTTCGAGATCGTGCGCCACGGCCCGCCCTCGCACGGCAAGGACGTGCACCCGCGCGTCTTCATGGTGAAGTCGCTTTAGCAGACCAACCTAGAACTGCTCCTCCGAAAGCACGAACACCGTCCGTCCCGCCGCCTTGAGAGGGCCGAGTTCGGCCAGCGCCGGCGGCAGGATCACCTCGGCGTAGAAGCGCGCCGTGACCAGCTTGGCCTCGAGGAAGGCGGGATCGCCGTCGCGCTGGCCGAGGCGCGTCTGGGCCACCAGGGCGCTGCGCGCCAGCAGCCAGCCGCCCAGTGCCGTTCCGGCCAGGCGGAGGAACGGCACCGAGCCCGCCAGGGCGTTCACCAACTCGGCCTTGACCGACTGGGCGACCCACCTGGTGGCGTCCTCGAGCGCGTCGGCCGCAGCTTCGAGGGCCCTGCGGATGGCCTCGATATCGTCACCTGGAGCGGCCTTCATCTCCTCGGCCGTGGCGCGCATTTCGGCGACCAGCGCCAGCATGGTCTCGCCGCCGTCCTTGGCCACCTTGCGGCCCACCAGGTCGCGCGCCTGGATGCCGTTGGTGCCTTCGTAGATCGGCAGGATGCGGGCGTCGCGCAGATGCTGCGCCGCGCCCGTCTCCTCGATGAAGCCCATGCCGCCGTGGATCTGCACGCCGGTCGAGGCGATCTCGTTGCCAAGGTCGGTGAACCAGGCCTTCACGATCGGGATCAGGAGATCGACCCGGTCCTGGATCTTGCGGCCCGCCGCCTTGTCGGGCTGCTTCAGCGCGCCGTCGATGCCGGCGGCGGTGTAGTAGCCCAGCGCCCGCATGGCCTCGATCTGGGCGCGCATGCTCATCAGCATGCGGCGGACGTCGGCATGATGGATGATCGCCACCGAGGTCGGCGCCGCGCTGCCGTCGTCCTTCGACTGGACGCGGCTGCGGGCAAAGGCGGCCGCCTGCTGGTAGGCGCGCTCGGCGATGGCGAGACCCTGGATGCCCACGGAAAGCCGGGCATTGTTCATCATGGTGAACATGTAGGAGAGGCCGCGGCCTTCCTCGCCGACCAGATAGCCGACGGCGCCGCCATCGTCGCCGAACGACATCACGCAGGTCGGGCTCGCATGGATGCCGAGCTTGTGTTCCAGCGACACGCAGCGCAGGTCGTTGCGCTTGCCCAGCCCCCCGTCGGCGCCGGCCAGGAACTTCGGCACGATGAACAGCGAAATTCCGCGCACCCCGGCCGGTGCGTCGGGCGTGCGCGCCAGCACCAGGTGCACGATGTTCTCTGCCATGTCGTGTTCGCCGTAGGTGATGAAGATCTTCTGGCCGGTGACGAGATAGTGGTCGCCGCTCTTTACCGCGCGGCTCTTGAGCTGGCCGAGATCGGAGCCGGCCTGCGGCTCCGTGAGGTTCATGGTGCCTGTCCACTCGCCGGAGATCATCTTGGGCAGATAGGCCGCCTTCTGCGCTTCCGACCCGTGATGGTGGATGGCGTCGATCGCGCCCTGGTTCAGCAGCAGCACCAGGCCGAAGCCCATATTGGCGGCCTGCCACATCTCCTGCACCGTGGTCGCCAGCAGCCACGGCATGCCCTGGCCGCCGAAGGCCGGATCGAAGGGCAGCGAGTTCCAGCCACCCTCGACGAATTCCTTGTAGATGGCGGCAAAGCCCGGCGCGGTGCGCACGACGCCGTTCTCGAGCGTGGCGCCGACCTTGTCGCCGTCCCGATTGAGCGGTGCCAGGCCGTTGCCGGCCAGCTTGGCGGCTTCCTCAAGCACGGCATCGATCGTGTCGTCCGTCGCATGTTCGTAGCCCGGGAGGGCGGCGACGCCGGCGAGGCCGGCCACTTCGCGCAGCGCGAAACGCATGTCGGCCAGCGGGGCGGTGTAAGTCATGTGAAATTCCTCCGGCCCGCAATATGCCGCGCGCAGTCGCTTTTGGCGACCGGCTCGGCTATTTTGGAGCCATCATGACAAACACAGTTCTGCTCGCCATCGACGGTCCCACCGCCACCATCACGCTGAACGATCCTGCCAAGCACAATCGCCTCGACCCCGCGGGGCTGAAGCTGTTGCGCGAAGCGGTGGAGAAGGCCGATGGCGATCCCGCCGTGCGCGTGACGGTGATCACCGGCGCCGGCGAGAAGACCTTCTGCTCCGGCTACGATCTCGGCTCGATCCCGGCCGGCGAGCGCAAGGACGAGGGCGGAGACAACAGCTTCGAGGTGGTCATGGATCGCATCGAGGCGATGCGGATGCCGACCCTGTGCGCGCTGAACGGCGGCGTCTATGGCGGCGCCACCGATTTGGCCTTGGCCTGCGACTTCCGTCTGGGCGTGAAGGGTATGCGTTTTTTCATGCCGGCGGCGCGCTTTGGCCTGCACTACTATCCGAGCGGTTTGCGCCGCTACACGCAGAAGGTGAGCCCCAGCTTCGCCAAGCGTGCGTTCCTGCTGTCGGAGGATTTCCACGACACCGAACTCCTGGCGGTCGGCTATCTCGACTGGCTGGTCGAGCGTGCGGAGTTCAAGGGAAAGGTGGCCGAGAAGGCCGCGCGGCTGGCCGGCCTCGCACCGCTTTCGATGGCGGGGATGAAGCGCGCCATCGAGCAGTTTGCCCAGGCAGCGCCCGACATGCCCTCGATCCGCCAGACCCAGCGGGCCTGCGCGAACTCCGACGATCTCAAGGAAGGGCTGGCGGCGCTCGGCGAACGTCGCACGCCATCCTTCAAGGGCCGTTGAAGGACGTAACACCGGCATCTTCGGGATGCCGGTGGTCCCAAGATTGCCGTGTTTTCATGCAGGATGCCGGCAATATCTTAGGATGTGCCGGCAGCCGCCTGGCGAGATATCTTGCCGACGGGCGGTAAATCGGGATATGGCCGCTGAATCGAAGAGATCATGCAACGTCGCCTAGCCGCCATCGTCCATGCCGACCTCGCCGGTTTCACGCGGATGATGGAGGGCGCCGAGACGCGCACGTTCCGCCACCTCAAATCGGCCCAGATCGACGTCTGGAGGCCGGCCATCGATTCAGGACGCGGCCGTCTGGTCGGGACCGCGGGCGATGCCATGCTGGCGGAATTCGGCTCGGCCGTATCGGCGGTCGCCGCGGCCATCGACATCCAGGAGCGGATGGCCCGTTTCAACGACGCGCTGAGCGAGGAGCAGCGGATGCTGTTCCGCATCGGCGTCCATCTCGGCGAAGTCATCATCGACGACGAGGACCAGAACATCTTTGGCGACGGCGTGAACCTCGCGGCGCGCATCCAGACGCTGGCGGAGCCGGGCGGCATTGCTGTATCGCGCGCCGTTCGCGACCTCGTGGAACTGCGCACCGAGTATGTGTTCCATGACGGCGGCGAACATCAGCTCAAGAACGTCAGCCGGTCGGTGCAGGTCTTCCATGTACGCCAGGCGAAGCCCGCGTCGCCCGGGACGACGACGCGCATGGTCCCGCAGATCACGTTGCGCTTCGAAGGGCCGGACTCGGCGGGCCGCAAGCACATGTTCGAAGTGTCGATGGAAAAGCTGGTCGGCCAGTCGCAAGGCATGTGCATCGGCCGCGCCGCCGACCAGTGCGAACTCGTCGTACCCCATCCGACCGTATCGCGCCGACACGCCCGGCTCAGCGTCGCCGGCGAGGCGCTGCAGGTCGAGGATCTCGGCTCGACCAACGGGACGGCCGTGAACGGCACCGCACTCAAGGCGGGCGCGCCGATCGCGCTGCAGGCAGGATCGAAGTTGCGGCTCGGCGATGTCGAGCTGGTCGTTCATCATACCTAGCGGCGTGAACCGCTCATGAACGAGCCCACGACCGTTTCCGGTGCCACGCCGCCGCCCGAGGTCGACTATGTCTCGCTGAAGGCCGGCCAGTTGATCGGCCGCTACGAGATCGTGTCCGTGCTGGGACAGGGCGGCTTCGGCATCACCTATCGCGCGCGCGATGTGCAGCTCGGTCGCGAGGTCGCGATCAAGGAGTACCTGCCGTCGGCGCTGGCCGTGCGCCAGGACGGCTCCACGGTGTTGCCGCGCACCACGAAGATGGCCGATGATTTCGGCTGGGGTCGCGATCGTTTCGTCACCGAGGGCCGCACGCTGGCCAGCCTCCATCGTGTGCCGGCGATCGTGCAGGTGTTCGATTTCCTCGAGGCCAACGGCACGGCCTACATCGTCATGGAGCTCCTGAGCGGCGTGACGCTCGAGGAGCGCATCAACACGGGCGGCAAGCTCAAGGCCGCTGAAGTCGATCGGATTCTCTGGCCGCTGCTCGACGGGCTGGAGCAGGTCCATGCCGCGGGCTTCCTGCATCGTGACATCAAGCCGGCCAACATCCTGCTCGACGCGGCCGGCAATCCGACCCTGATCGACTTCGGCGCGTCGCGCGCGGCGATGGTCGGGCGGACGGCGGCGATGACGGCGATCTTCACGCCGGGCTACGCGGCGGCCGAGCAGATGACGTCGGCCAAGCAGGGACCGTGGACCGACATCTACGGCCTCGCCGCCACGATCTATCACGCCATCGTGGGCAAGGCGCCGCCCAATGCCTTCGACCGCATGCTGGACGACGGCTACGAACCCCTCGGCAAGTTGGCGCCGCAGGGATTCTCGTCGGGCGTGCTCGCCGGGGTCGATGCCGGCCTGACCGTGGCGGCGCGCGACCGGCCGCAATCGATTGCCGGCTGGCGGCCCATCCTCGGCATGACGGCGGCGCCGGAGCCCAACGCCACGATGGTGATGGGCAGGGGCGACGAGGTGCCGGCTGCACGCGTATCCGCTCTCGGTCCTGCGACGGTGGGGACGAGTGGTCCCACTCCGGCTGCGCCGAAGAGCCGGAGCGCCATGTGGGTCGGTATTGCGGCGCTCGTGCTGCTGGCGATCGGCGGCGGTGGCTACTATGCGATGGCCACACGCGGGCCGGACCCGGAGATGGTGAAGGCGCGCGCCGCAGCGGAAGCGGCGGAGGAGGCGCGGCGCAAGTCTGCTGAGGAAGCCGACAAGCTGCGCGCAGAGAAGGCCGAACAGGAAGCCAAGACGAAGGCCGAGCAGGATGCCAAGGCGAGAGCCGATCTCGCGGCCCGGCAGAAGGCTGAAGCCGACGCCGCCAAGCGCCAGATCGAAGAAGACACGCGACGCAAGGTCGAGGCTGAAATAGCCGAGAAGAAGCGTGCCGACGAGGAAGCCCAGCGCAGGGCGGAGGCGGAGGCGGCCGCTCGACAGAAGGCGATCGAGGACGCGCGCAAGGCCACGGAGTTCGTCGCCGGCAACTTCGACCATTTCGGCAAGACGCTGATGATGATCGGCCTCAAGGACCGGCTTGCCGAAGTCCGGCTGCAGGGCGTCGACAGCGTCGACGATCCTGAGTTGCACAAGCTGGCCGCGGATTCACTGGCCGCCCAGGCCCGCAATCTTCGCTGCCGGCAGACCGATCGGCTCACCGACGGCACGCCGCTCTATCGCTGCCTGATCACCAAACGAAACGCCAGGGAACCGCTGGCGGATGTCCCCGACCCGGACCGCGACGATCTCGCTCTGGTTCTGGTCCGGACCGGCTTGCTGCTGGCCTCATGCGATGCTCCGCGCTCGTATGCGGACGCCGAGGACGATGCCCGTGGCAGCAAGCAATATCTTTGGGGTAGAGTGAACGTCCCTGAATACAAACGGAGATGCACCAGATGACTGCATTGACTGCCGACACGGCCTTCTTCTCCGGAAGGAAGATCGCGCTGCGGATCGTTGGCGTGATCGCTGCCCTCGGGCTCGCGGCCGCCTGCACGAACGATCGTGGCCAACCGACCAACCAGACGACGGGCACCGTCATGGGCGCGGCGCTGGGCGGTGTCGTGGGCGGCCTGGCCTTCGGGTCGGTCGGCGGCGTCGTCGGTGGTGCGCTGGTCGGCGGCCTGGCCGGCAATCTCGTCGGCCGTGCGCTCGACGATCAGGAGCGCCGCCGTCTGGCCGAAGCCACGCAGTACGCTTTTGTCGCCGATAACAATGTGCCGACTACCTACACGGTGGAGCCGACCAGGACTTCTTCGTCGGCCGCCGCCACCGCGCCGCCGACCGTCGTGAGCGCCAAGCCGGTCGCTCCGGCCAGCAGCCGCGCCGATGGCAGCACCTGCCGTCCGATCGAGCTGACGGCGACCAAGAACGGCCAGACCACGACCGAGACCACGACCTTCTGCAAGTCCGCGGGCTCGCAGGAACTGAAGCCCGTCTCCGTCTGATCGGACGCTTTCGCGAACGGAACGGCCGGCGGTCCCTGATCGCCGGCCGTTTTCGTCTGCGGTGGGCTGGCCGGATCGACACAACTCGGTCATTTTCCTGAGCGAGGAGAGAGACATGGCAGGCAATCGACAGGCAGCGAAGCTGCGGGAGCTTCTGGCGCGGGGCGAGTTCATTTTGGCGCCGGGCATCTATGACGGCATTTCGGCGCGCGTCGCCGACCGCATGGGCTTTCCGGCGCTCTACATGACGGGCTACGGCGCCACGGCGTCGATGCTGGGCCTGCCGGACGCGGGGCTGGCGACCTATTCCGACATGCTGGGCCGCGCCGAGATGATCTGCTCCGTGGTCGAGACGCCGGTGATCGCCGATGCCGATACGGGCTATGGCGGGTTGCTGAACGTCCAGCGCACGATCCGCGGCTACGAGGCGGCGGGCGTTGCGGCGATCCAGATCGAAGACCAGGAGACGCCCAAGAAGTGCGGCCATACGCCGGGACGGCGCGTGGTGCCGGCCGAGGAGATGGCGCTCAAGATCCGGGTTGCGGCGGAAGCGCGCCGGCACGAGGAGACGCTGATCGTGGCGCGTACCGATGCGCGCACTGCGTTGGGACTGGACGAGGCGTTGCGCCGCGCCAGGCTCTACGAGGAGGCTGGCGCCGACATCATCTTCGTGGAATCGCCCGAGAGCGAAGCCGAACTGGAGCGCATCGGCAAGGAAGTGAGCAAGCCACTGCTCGCCAACATGGTGGAGTTCGGCAAGACACCGCGCGCCGAGGTCGACCGACTGAAGAAATGGGGCTTCGACCTCGCGATCTATCCCGTGCTCGGGCTCATTGTGGCGGCGGAGGCCATGCGGCGGTCGTTCGCGCACCTCAAGGACAGTGGCACCAGCGTCGGCGATCCGCTGCCGCAATATCACGACATCCATGGCCTGATGGGTTTCCCCGAGGTCTGGGACTTCGAGAAGCGTTGGGCGACATGAACGGAAAGCAGTTCCTCGAGCTGTTGGCGCGGCTGCCGGCCCGCGTCTGGATCCAGGCAATCCTGGGGCTGATCGGCTTCATCGTGCTGGCGGTTCTGGGCTTCGCCGTGATCGCCGGCATCGCCGCGGTCGCGCTGGTGCTGCTGTTGGCCTTCAAGGCCAAGCGCTGGATTCTGAGCTTTTTTCGCCGCGACGTTGAGCCGGCACCGCCGGCCCGTCCTCACGACGGCAAGGTGATCGACGTCCAGTATGAGATCGTCGATCGGACGAACGACCGCACGCCGCGGCCTTAAGAAAACGTCGTCGTCTCGACCGGAGCGCCGCAGGCGCGGAGCCTCGCTGCGCGAGGCTCCGCTCGAGACGACGGGGAGCTTTCATAAACGAGCTGCGATTCGGCTCGCCTTTTAAACCCGGACGATCTTCCCCGGGTTCATCAGGTTCTGCGGATCGAGCGCGCGTTTGATCGTGCGCATCGTGTCGATCTCGACCTTGCTGCGATAATGGGCGAGCTCTTCGACCTTGAGCAGGCCGATCCCGTGCTCGGCCGAGATCGATCCGCCGTAGCTCACGACCAGGTCGTAGATCGCGGCAGTCACCACAGAAGCGTGCGGCAGGAAGCGCGCCTTGTCCCAGCCAGCGGGCGCCTGGCAGTTGAAATGGAGATTGCCGTCGCCGACATGGCCGAACGTCACCGGCCGGCTTTCGGGCAACGCCTTCTTCATCGCCGCGAGCCCTTCGGTGACGAAGGAAGAGATCTTGCTCACCGCGACGGAGATGTCGTGCTTCACGGAGGGGCCTTCCTTCTTGGAGGCTTCCGTATGGTTCTCGCGCAGGCTCCACAGCGCACGGGCCTGCGTCTCGTTCTGCGCGATCGTGGCGTCGAGCACGAGGCCCTGCTCCATGGCCTCGCCGAGATAGGCTTCCATCTTCTCACGCAAGCCGCCCTGGTTCTCGCCGTCGCGGCGCGCGCGGGTCGACGACCATTCGAGCAGCACGTACCAGTCGTGCTTCTCGCCGAGAGGATCGATGGCGCCGGGAATGTGCTGCAGCACGAGGTCGATGCCCTGGCGGCCCATCAGCTCGCAGGAGGTGACGTTGTCTTCGGAGGCGGCATGCGCGCCGCTGAGCAGCGTAACGGCGGCCTCGGGCGAGGCCACGGCGACCCATGAGGTGGCGATGTCCTTGGGCTTGGGCCAGAGTTTCAGCACCGCGCGCGTGATGATGCCCAGCGTGCCTTCGGCGCCGAGATAGAGATCGCGCAGGTCGTAGCCGGTATTGTCCTTCTTGAGCGCGCGCAGCCCGTTCCAGATCTCGCCCTGGGGGGTCACGACTTCGAGGCCGAGCACGAGCTGGCGGGCGTTGCCGTAGTGCAGGACCTGCACGCCGCCGGCATTGGTCGAGAGGTTGCCGCCGATCGTGCAGCTTCCTTCGGCGGCCAGCGACAGCGGGAACAGCCGGTCGTTCGCCGCCGCCGTATCCTGGATGGTCTTCAGGATGACGCCGGCCTCGACCGTCATCGAGTAACCGATCAGGTCGATGTCGAGGATGCGCGTCATGCGGTTGAGCGAGAGCACGATCTCGCGGCCCTTCTCGTGGGGGATGCCGCCGCCGACCAGTCCGGTGTTGCCGCCCTGCGGCACCACCGCGACCTTCTCGTCCGCGCAGAGCCTCACGACATCGGCGACTTCCTGTGTGTTGGCCGGCCGCACCACGGCGAGCGCGCTGCCGACGAAGCTCTCGCGCCAGTCGGTGACGTAGGGATGCTTGCCCTGCTCGTCGGTGATAAGGCCCTTTTCGCCGACGATGGCGTGCAGCTTTTCGACGAAGTCGGTCATCAGACGCGCAGCACCTTGCCGGGGTTCATGATGTTCTTCGGGTCGAGCGCGCGCTTGATCGTGCGCATGGTGTCGAGCTCGATCCGCGAGCGGTAGTGCGCAAGCTCGTCGAGCTTGTCGATGCCGATGCCGTGCTCGGCCGAGATCGATCCGTCGAGGCTCGTCACCAGGTCGTTCACCGCGCGCGTGATGGCGGGCGAGTATTGGCTGAGCGTCGGCCGGTCCATGCCCTTCGGTCCCATGAAGGAGAAGTGGATGTTGCCGTCGCCGATATGACCGAGCGGGTAGGGGCGGATGCTGGGCAGGATGTCGAGCGCCGCCTTGAGGCCGCGCTCGATGAACTCCGGCACCTTGGAGATCGAGACCGAGATGTCGTAGCTCAGGCCCGGCCCTTCGGCGCGGGACGCGGGGGCCACCGACTCGCGGATCACCCACATGTTGCGCACCTGTGATTCGCTCTGCGCGATGACCGCATCGAGCACGCGGCCGGCTTCCATCTGGTCGACGAGGAACTGCTCCATCTTCTCCGACATGCCCTCGGCGCCGTCCGCCTTGGGGCGTGCCGACGTCCATTCGAGCAGCAGGAACCACTGCGTATCGGCCTTCAGCGGGTCCTGCGTACCCGGGATGTTGCGCAGGACCATGTCGGTGCAGGTCCGGCTCATCAGCTCGCAGGAGCCGACATTGTCCTCGGACGCAGCATGAGCCTCGGACAGGATTTCGATGGCGGCCTGCGGATCGCGGATGGCGAGCCAGGCGGTGGCCACGTCCTTGGAGGCAGGCCACAGCTTCAGGACCGCCTTGGTGATGATGCCGAGCGTGCCTTCGGCGCCCATGAACAGGTGCTTGAGGTCGTAGCCGGTATTGTCCTTCTTGAGCGCGCGCAGCCCGTTCCAGATATCGCCGTTGGGCAGCACGACTTCGAGACCCATGACGAGGTTGCGCGCGTTGCCGTAGCGCAGCACCTGCACACCGCCGGCGTTGGTCGAGAGATTTCCGCCGATCATGCAGGAGCCCTGGGCGCCCAGGAACAGCGGGAAGAAGCGGTCATGGCTGGCCGCCGTTTCCTGCAAGGTCTGCAGCACGCAGCCCGCCTCGACGGTCATCGAGTAGCCGACCGGATCGACGTTCAGGACCTTGTTCATGCGGCCGACCGACAGGACGATACCGGTGTGCGAGGGCCACGGCGTGGCGCCGCCCATCAGGCCGGTATTGCCGGCCTGCGGGACGATGGCGATGCCGTTGTCGTGACAGAGCTTCACGACTTTCGAGACTTCATCGACGGTTGCCGGGCGCACGACGACGGCCGCGTTGCCCACGATCGAGCCGCGCCAGTCGGTGACGTAGGGTTGCTTGCCCTGGTCGTCGACGATCAGGCCCTTGTCGCCCACGATGGCGCGCAGGCTCTCGAGAATTGCGGGGGTTACGGGAGCTGTCGGAATGGTCGGGATGATGGCGGTGTCGGGCATTGTTTCCTCGCTTTGGCAGCAGACTAGCGCTGCCTGCCGGAGCCGTCATCCGCGGCGGCGCGACGGAGCCTGTCGTTGATCGCAAGGCCGAGCCCGGTGTGCGGAATGGGCATCACCGCGATGCGGCCGATGCCGGGCCGGTCGAGCGCCCTCATCATGGCGAACAGGTTGGCGGCCGCCTCGCCGAGATTGCCGGTCGGGCTGAGGTTGAGCGTCAGCATGGCGCCCGTCGGCATGTCCGGACCGAAGCCGATCAGCCCCTCGTCGGCCGAAACCGTTGTGGCCTCCAGGCGAACCGGCCGTGAGGGCGCATAGTGGCTCCGGAGCTGACCGGGGGACTTGTGTGCTGCATCGCCGCTGGGGATCGCCTCGCTCAGGGAGATCTGCCCGATCACGGCTTCGATCGCCTCGCGCGTCGCCCCACCGGGACGGAGGAGGACGGGTGTTGCGGTCGTGAGGTCGAGGACGGTCGATTCGACGCCGACCAGGCAGGGGCCGCCGTCGAGGATCATCGGTGCGTGTGTCCCCAGGGATTGCACGACATGCTCGGGACGGGTCGGGCTCACTTCACCGCTGCGATTGGCGGACGGGGCCGCAACGGGTCGGCCGGCCGCGCGGATCAGGGCCTGCGCCACCGGATGCGACGGCGCCCGGATCGCCACTGTGTCGAGGCCGGCGGTGGCGAGCAGGGAGATGGACGAGCCCTCGGCGCGCGGCAGGACCAGCGTGAGCGGCCCCGGCCAGAATCGCGCTGCGAGTTTTTCGGCCGTGTCGCTCCAGCGCACGAAGGCACGCGCGGCGGCGGCATCGAGCACGTGGCTGATCAGCGGATTGAACTGCGGGCGGCCCTTGGCCTCGAAGATCGCCGCCACGGCGCGCTCGTTGGTGGCATCGCCGCCCAGCCCGTAGACGGTCTCGGTCGGGAAGGCGACGAGACCGCCGTTGCGCAGCGTTGCTGCGGCCGCGGCGATGGACTGTGCCGTCGCCTCGACCACGCTCATCGCGCCGCCAGGCTGCGGGCAATGAAGTGCGGGTTGGCGAAGCGCGGCTTGCCGTAGAGCAGGGGCTGGTTGTCGGTGGTGACCACCTCGCCGCCGGCCGCCTCGAGCACGCCCTGGGCCGCGCCGGTATCCCATTCCATGGTCGGTCCGAAGCGCGGGTAGATGTCGGCCTTGCCCTCGGCAATCAGGCAGAATTTCAGCGAGGAACCCGCCTGCACGCGGTCGGCAACCGTGAGGTTGTTGTTGCGGAACCAGATGTCGAGGTCGTTGTAGGTGCCGTGGCTGCGGCTCGCGCAGGCGGTCAGACCCTCGGCCGGCGGCGTGCGCGTGCGCATCGGCGCGAAGGCACCCTTGCCCTCGCGCTTGTCGGCGCCGAGGCCTTTGGCGCCACGCCACAGGGTTTCGGTAGCCGGCGCCAGCACGATGCCGAGAGTCGGGCGGCCGTCCTCGATCAGCGCGATATTCACGGTGAATTCGCCGTTGCGCTTGATGAATTCCTTGGTGCCGTCGAGCGGATCCACCAGCCAGAAAGGGCGGCCGTCGTCGAGTGTGGGAATGCGGCCCGCGGCCATCTCCTCCTCGGCGATGATCACGATGCCGGGCGTGAGCTTGCGCAGGCCGGCCAGGATGACCGCTTCCGCAGCATGGTCGGCATCCGTGACAGGGCTCCTGTCCGCCTTGTCGCGCACGCCATGGTCGCCCGCATAGATGCGCATGATCTCGCGCGCGGCCTCTTCGGCGATGGTGGTGCAGGTGTCGCGGAGGGTGTCGAGGGAAGGAAGGGAATGGGTCATGGGCGGTTCTTATAGACGGCAGGGGCTTTGCCTTGACAGCAAACTTCACGCACCTGAATATATGGAACACTGTTCCAATATGTAGAACTTTCGGAGAAATGCGATGCCTGTGAACGTCATCGGAATGATTGGCGTGGCGCCTCCGCAGGGCACCGCCCTGCACGTGATCGGGGGCGGCATCTCGCCCTCGTTCCTTCGTGAGTTCGCGCAGACCCACGAGAAGGCAGGCTTCGATTATGTGCTGGTCGGCTACTACGCCTCGTCGGCCGAGGGCTTCAACGTCGCGACTTATGCCGCGGCCCATACGGAGAAGCTTTCCTATCTGATCGCCCACCGGCCCGGTGTGGTGTCGCCGACCCTTGCGGCGCGCGCGGCGGCGACGATGGACCAGCTCTCCGGCGGCCGTCTCGCCCTTCACATCATCGTCGGCAACAGCGATGCCGATCAGCAGCGCGAGGGCGACTTCTCGCCGAAGGAAGAACGCTACGTCCGCGCTGCCGAGTATCTCGACGTGATGCGCAAGGTCTGGACCTCGACCAAGCCGTTCGACTACGAGGGCAAGTTCTACCGCTTCAAGGACGTGTACTCCGAAGCCAGGCCCTTCCAGCAGCCGCACCCGCCGCTGTTCTTCGGTGGCTCGTCTCCGGGCGCGATGGAGATGGGCGCGCAGCATTGCGACACCTTCGCCATGTTCGGCGAACCTCTTGCCGAGACGGCCGAGCGCATCGCCGAGTTCCGGCGCATGATGGAACCGTTCGGCCGGCGGCCGCGCTTCAACGTTTCGTTTCGGCCGATCATTGCCGACACAGAGGGTGCCGCCTGGGACAAGGCGAAGAAGGTCCTCGACGACCTGAAGTCGAGTGGCACCATGCCGACCAAGGCGCAGGACAAATCCGCCGAGCGCCTGGTGGCGCTGGCGCAGCGTGGCGACGTGCATGACGAGCGGCTGTGGATGCCGGTGGCCGGCGCCGCTGCCGGCAAGGGCAATACGTCGTGTCTGGTGGGCACGCCGGAGCAGGTCGCGGCGGCGATGCTGAAATATTACGGCCTCGGCGTGGCCTCGTTCCTGATCCGCGGCTTCGATCCGTTGGGCGATGTCACCGAATTCGGCCGCGAGCTTATTCCGCGGCTGAAGGCAGGTGCCCTCGAGATAGATCGCGAACTCGCGGCGGCGGCCTGACCGACAAGACAAAAATCAAACAGGAGGAAACGTGTTCAGAAAACAGTTTTGCGTCGCTCTCGCGGGCGCCGTGGCCCTTGCGCTCGGCTTCGCCGGAGCGTCCTCGGCGCAGCAATATCCCGACAAGCCGATCAAGCTGATCGTGCCCTACCCGCCGGGGGCGACCAACGACCTGCTGGCGCGCGTGCTGGCCGAGCCGCTGGCCAAGGAACTGGGGCAGCCGGTGATCGTCGACAACAAGGGCGGCGCGGCCACGGCGATCGGCGCTACCGCCACCGCCAACGCCCCGGCCGACGGCTACACGATGCTGCTGGGCACGGGCACGACCTACACGCTGAATCCACTGCTCAAGAAGGGCCTCGCCTACGACACCGACCGCGACTTCAGGATGGTGTCGATCATCGCCGAGGTCCCGGTGGTGTTCATCGTGAACCCCAAGTTCCCGGCCAAAACACTTTCGGAGTTCGTGGCCTATGCCAAGGCCAATCCGGGCAAGGTGAACTATGCATCGTCGGGTCTCGGCTCGTCGCTTCACCTCGCGGCCGAACTCTTCGCCCAGCGCGCCGGCATCAAGATCACGCATATCCCGTACCCCGGCAGCGCCGGCGCGATGCGCGCCTTGCTGTCGGACGAGGTGCAGATGTTCTCGGAGGTGGTCTCCGGCGCCCTGCCGCACATCGCTCAGAAGACGGTCGTGCCACTGGCGATCACCAGCGCGAAGCGCCTGGCTGTCGATCCGTCGATTCCGACGGTGGCCGAGAGCGGCTATCCCGGGTTCGAGGCGCTGGGCTGGTACGCGCTCGCCGTTCCCAAGGCGACGCCGGCCGCGGTGGTGGCGCGCATCGAAGCCGCCATCAACAAGATCTTGGCCTCCGGTGTCCTGCAGGCGCGGTTCGAGCCGCTCGCGATCGTGATCCCTGGTCCGCAGGAGCCGGGTTCCGCCGAAAAGTACATGGCAAAGGACCGCTTGCTCTGGGAGCCGCTGGTCCGCTCGCTGAACATCGCGCTCGACTGACGCGGGCGCAGCAGGATGGACACGACGGTCGTCAAGGCGTTGTCGGTGCTGGAGACCCTCGCGGCCAGCGCGGCGCCGCTCGGCGTAACCGAGCTTGCGACCAGGCTCGGCCTGTCGAAGAGCAACGTGCACCGGCTGCTCCAGACCCTGACGGTCCGCGGCTACGTCACCCAGGTCGACCAGCGTTACGCCGTCACGACCCGACTGTGGGAGCTGGGCGCGATGATCATCGGTCGCCTGGACGTCGCCCGTGTTGCGGCCCCGGTGATGCAGAGTCTGGTGGCCGAGGTCGATGAGACGGCGCATCTCTCGATCCTCGACATGGCGGCCTGCGAGGTGGTGTCTGTCCACAATGTCGAAAGCACCCAGCCGGTACGCGCCTATTCGCGCATCGGCCAGCGCACGCCGGCGCACTGTGTCGCCACCGGCAAGGCACTGCTGTCGGTGCAGTCGCCCGAGGCGCTGGGCGCCTTGCCCGAGGAGTTGCAGCGCTTCACGCCGCATACGCTTTCCCGGCGTGACGACCTGCTGGTGGCCCTCGAGAAGATACGGCTGGACGGCTATTCGACAAATGTCGGCGAATGGCGCGAACAGGTGGGGGGTGCGGCGGCCGTGATCTACGACCATGCCGGTCGGCCGGCGGCGGCGCTCGGTCTGACGGTGCCGGTGGAGCGACTGCAGCCCGAGGTGATGAATCGTTACATCCCGCGGCTGACGGCGGCGGCCGACGAGATTTCGCGCCTCATGGGCGCGCCACTCCGCGCCCGCTGATCGCTACCCTTTCAGGACCCGGCCCGCGACGGCATCGAGTTTGGCCACCATGTCCGCCGAACGGGCTGTCGGTGACGTAATCAGCGCGTGTTCAAGGGCGCGGTCGCAGCCCGACGGGCAAGGCGTGGGACGATCGGCCTTGAGGCGTGGCGCGATCATGGCGACCAGCGCCTTGGCCTTCTCGGCATTCTCGAGCAGTACGCGGACGATGTCGGCGACCTGCACATGGTCATGGTCGGGATGCCAGCAGTCGAAGTCGGTGACCATGGCGACGGTCACGTAGCAAATCTCCGCCTCGCGGGCGAGCTTGGCCTCCGGCATGTTGGTCATGCCGATGACGTCGCAGCCCCAGCTTCGATAGAGCTTCGACTCTGCGAGGCTGGAGAATTGCGGACCCTCCATCGCGAGGTAGGTGCCGCCCTTGCGGACGGGGAAGCCGGCCTCCTGCGCGCAGTCATGCGCGGCCTCGGCCAGCCGGTTGCAGGTCGGCTGGGCCATCGAGACGTGCGCGACCAGGCCTTCGCCGAAGAAACTCTTCTCGCGGGCGAAAGTGCGGTCGATGAACTGGTCGACGACGACGAAATGACCCGGCGGCAGGTCCTCGCGCAGCGAGCCGCAGGCGGAAAGCGACAGGATGTCGGTGACGCCGACCCTCTTCAGGGCATCGATGTTGGCGCGGTAGTTGATCGAACTGGGCGAATGACGGTGGCCGCGGCCGTGCCGCGGCACGAAGACGACGTCGAGCCCGTCCAGGACGCCGAACAGGAACTCGTCGGACGTCTCGCCGAACGGCGAGGCGATCCGGCGCCACTCCGCGTTCGTGAGGCCTGCTATGTCGTAGACGCCGCTGCCGCCGAGAATTCCCAACACCGTCATATGCTTCTCCTCGTTGGCGGTGGTGTATCATTCCCGTCCGACAAAGGGGAGGTACCCATGGGCAGACTCGACGGCAAGGTCACCATCGTGACGGGCGCGACCAGCGGCATCGGGCGGCGCACCGTCGAACTGTTCGTCGCAGAGGGCGCGAAGGTCGTCGCCACGGGACGGCGCGAGGAGCTGGGCCGCACGCTCGAGGCCGCTCTGGGCAAGGAGAATTGCCTCTTCGTGATGGCCGATGCCACGCACGAGGACGACGTGAAGCGGATGTTCGACGCCTGCCTGGCCAAATGGGGCCGGGTCGACTGCCTGTTCAACAATGCCGGCGGCCCCGCACCGGTCGGCGGCATCGAGACGGTGCCGGTCGAGGGCTTCGACGCGGCGATGGCGACGCTCGTGCGGTCGGTCATGCTGGGCATGAAGCACGCCGCCCCGCTCATGATGGCCCAGGGCTCGGGCAGCATCATCAACAATGGCAGCGTTGCGGGACGCCGGGCGGGCTACTCGACCTCGATAATCTATGGTGCGGCCAAGGCGGCGGTGAACCATCTGACCGTGTGCGTCGCCATGCAACTCGGCGAAAACAACGTGCGGGTGAATTCGATCTCTCCCGGCGGCATCGCCACGGGCATCTTCGCCAAGGCGCTCGGACTGCCGCCTGACAAGGCCGATTCCTATGCCGAGGCGATGAAGGCCAGCATGGCCAAGAACCAGCCGATCCCGCGCGCCGGGATCGTCGACGACATCGCGAAGGCAGCCATCTTCCTGGCCTCGGACGACTCGACGTTCATCAACGGTCACGACCTGGTGGTCGATGGCGGACTGGTCGGTGGTCGCCTGTGGACGCCGCACCAGGAAGGCGTGAAGGCCATGCGCCGGGCCTTCGGCGTCGACGAGATCTGAGCCGTGGCTTCGCTCACCAACAAGGTCGCGCTGGTGACCGGGGCATCGCGCGGCATTGGTCGCGCGGTAGCGCTTTCGCTCGCCCACGAGGGCGCCGCCGTTGCCGTGAACTATCGGGAGCGGGCAGCCGACGCCGCCGACGTCGTGGCCGCCATCAGGAAGGCCGGCGGCAAGGCGCTGGCGGTCGCGGCGGACGTGTCGGACGGCGCGGCCGTTTCGGCCATGATCGCCTCGGTCGAGCGCGAACTGGGGCCGGTCGACGTGCTGGTGAACAATGCCGGGTTGGCGATCATGACGGGCATCGACGACCTCACCGAGGAGGAGTTCGACCGCACCATCGCGGTCAACCTGAAGTCGGCCTTCCTCTGCACCAAGGCGGTGCTGCCGGGCATGCGAGCCCGCAGGTGGGGTCGCATCGTCAACATCTCGTCGGGGGCGGCGCGCGGCGCCGGCGGTATCGGCCCGCATTACAATGCCTCGAAGGCCGGCATGGAGGGCCTGACACGAGGCTATGCCGCGCGGGTGGTGAAGGATGGGGTTACGGTCAACGCCGTGGCGCCCTCGCTGATCGAGACCGACATGGTCCGGTCGGGCCTTGCCTCGTCGCCCGCCCGCATTCCGCTCGGCCGCTTCGGCACGTCGGAGGAATGCGCGCAGGCGGTTTTGATGGTGATCGGCAACGCCTACATGACCGGCCAGACGGTGGCGCTGAGCGGCGGACTGTCGTTTCTCTGACTCACGTCTTCGGCTCGACATGGCCGCCGAAGGCGTGACGCATGGCAGACAGGAGTTTGTTGGCCGTACCCTCGCGGTCGCGTGAGCGGAAGCGGGCATAGAGCGCGGCGGACAGGACGTCGGCGGGCACCGCTTCCTCGATGGCGGCATTGATCGTCCAGCGGCCTTCGCCCGAATCCTCGACGAAGCCCGAATATTTCGAGAGGGCGGGATCCTCCGCCAGCGCCGATGAGGTAAGGTCGAGCAGCCAGGAGCTGACGACGCTGCCGCGCCGCCAGACTTCGGCGATGTCGGCGAGATCGAGCTCATAGCGGCGCTCGGCCGGAACGACTTCGGAGGAGGCCTTGCGCAGAATCTCGAAACCCTCGGCATAGGCCTGCATCAGCCCGTACTCGATGCCGTTGTGCACCATCTTCACGAAATGGCCGGCGCCGCTCGGTCCGCAATGAAGGTATCCGCGCTCGACCCTTGGATCGCGCGTCTCGCGCCGCGGCGTCCTGGGGATCGTGCCTTCGCCGGGGCTGAGCGCGGCGAAGATCGGGTCGAGCCGTTCCACGGCCTCCCTGTCTCCGCCAATCATCAGGCAGTAGCCGCGCTCCAGGCCCCAGACGCCGCCGCTGGTGCCGCAGTCGAGATAGTGAATGCCCTTTGCCTTCATCTCGCGCGCGCGGCGCACATCATCCTGGAAGAAGGCATTGCCGCCGTCGATCATCGTATCGCCAGGCTCGAGAATTTGGCCCAGTTCGGCCACCGTCTGCTCCGTGATCTCGCCCGCCGGCAGCATCACCCAGACGTTGCGCGGCGGGCTGAGCTTGGCGACGAGGGCCGCGAGATCGGCAGTGCCGGTGATGTGCTCCCCGACGAGGTCCGCGACCGTCTGCTGGTTTTGGTCGAAGACGACGCAGTCATGTCCGTGCCGCACCAGCCGGCGCACGAGGTTGCCGCCCATGCGTCCCAGACCGATCATGCCGAGCTGCATTCTTCTCTCCCGTTCGTTTCCTGATCCCGGCCGTATGATAAGCTGGCCGGCAATGAAGACCATCGTCGTCGTGATGGGCGTCTCGGGATCGGGCAAGACCACCGTCGCCACCCTGCTGGCGGAGCGGCTCGGGTGCGCGTTTCAGGATGGCGACGACCTTCACCCGCGCGAGAACGTCGAGAAGATGCGGAGCGGCACACCGCTGACCGACGTCGACCGCCTGCCCTGGCTGGACGCCATCGCGCGTCGCATCGACGACTGGCGGGAGAGGGGCGAGGCGGGTGTCATCACCTGCTCGGCACTCAAAAGGACCTATCGCGACATCGTCGTCGGCCGGCGGCCGGATGCGAACCTCGTCTACCTGAAGGGATCCAGGCCGTTGATCCATGACCGGCTGAGGGCGCGCACCTCGCATTTCATGCCGGTCGGCCTGCTCGATAGTCAGGTGGCTGTCCTGGAGGAGCCTGCCGAGGACGAAAGTCCGATCGTCGTCGATATCGGACCCGCTCCGTCGCAGATCGTGGACGAGATCGTCCGCAGGCTGGGAGCGATGCGTTGACGAAAGCCTTTGTGGTCAGGGCAAGGATTGCAACGCAGACAACTCGTGAAAGAGATCGATGATGCCATCGCGGTTTGCGCCGCCGCGATAGCCCATCGCCACGCGCAGGAACGGCTGTCCTGCCTGGGGCTCCGGCTCGATGAGTTCGTAGCGATCGCCGCGAAAGCCGAAGGATCCGCCTTTGTCGAGCTTGAGGTTCCGTCGCGCAATCTCGTCTTCTACGCAATGGAGCAGGCGCACATGGGCTGACGCATCGCCATTCCGCAGTCTGATCGCGCAGAAGGGTGCGACGGCCCCCGGAGAGATCAGCGAGGGATGGCAACGCGCCTCGAACAGGGTGGATCTCTTACCGATCGCCTCTGCCAGAGCCGCATTGTTGGCGAACACGCGGCTGATGTACTGCTCGAGATAGATGCGGTCGAGGAACCAGGGTGCCGACAGGGCCGACAACTCGTCGAGCGTGAGGCCGCTGCCGGTGAGGGCACGGATGCGTTGCAGCTGTGCTGCGATTGATTCCGCGTCGCTGTCCGATCCCTCGCGGACGAAGAGTTGGACGATGCCGACATTGGCCAGTTCCAGCCCCGCCTGGTCGAGTTTCAGCCCGGAGCGGAAGACCGCCGCGAAAGATCCTTCGAGCCGTGCCAGCCAAGGCGCCAGGTCGACGCGCAGGCTCGTCATGGTCGTATCCAGCAGGAGAGCCTGCCGGGCGCGGGGCAGGCGGGCCGGGTCGGACAGCCCGAACTGGCCGTCGCAATGAACGGGTTCGCCCAGCAGGACGTCGACATGTGACGGCTTGGCATCTGCTGGCGCGAAGAGTTGGCGCGGCCAGAGGTCGAGGAGCGAAGCTGTCTCGAAGTAGCGCCCTGCGTGATGAATCGTCAGGGTCTCCGACGATCCGCCGACACGCGATGACGCACTGTGAGCCACGAGGTGGAGAAGACACGAAAGAGCGGCCTGCCCGCTTCGACAGAGGACGCGGACCGACTGCCAACCGGTCGGCACCGGGTAACAAAGCGGCATGCGGCTTTCCAGCATGTCGGCGTCGAGTTCGCGCTCGTAGCCGAATTCAATGCTTTCGCCATTCGGCATGCTCGACACTTCGCCTTCGCAAGGGCTCTTTAACGTCGCATCGGCCGGGCGATGAGCTTTGGCGAGCCATTCCTTGCGAAGGCCCAGGGCGGCGGCGTCCAAATCGCTGTGCTGAATTTTGGCGATGACCGAAGCGGCCACACCCGTGCGTCGCGCAAGCGCTTGCAGGTCGTCCCGGTCGCGCCATGTTTCCGAAGGGGGCAGGGGCATCGCGGGCAATAACGAAGCCGCTAAACTCTTGTTCCTTAACCTGCATCCTCAGTCCCTTCAGGGAACCTCTTCGCAGTTGCGGGGTTTCCTACACCATGAGGGAGAGACCTAGTTCGCTGGCGCCTGTCGTGCCCGCCACGGTGAAGAGGTGCGCCATCAAGGTGCTGCACGTCGATCTGCGGCAAATCCAAAGCCTTCGCGCCTTCGAAGAGATCGTGGTCGACGCGGCCAGGTCGGGCTTGAACCACGTTTGCGTGGGTCCCGCTTTCGATCTCGGCCCGGTTGGCGACCCCCTGCTGATTTCAGACCATTTTCGCTCCGTTTCCACGTTCGCTTCCGTCGGGACGCCGACGAACCTGATCAAGGGCCTGCGCCAATCGTGCGAGAAGGCCGGGGTCGCTCTTTTCGTCGATTTGCCGCTCGATCGCGTCGCCGCCGGTGGCGCGTCGGCGAAGGCCTTGAGCGGACTCTACGACAGCCTGCCTGGACTCAATCCGCTCGACCCCCGCCTCGATCGCCGTGCGGCGACGTCCGTGATGCTTCGCAGCGGGGCGGTCGACGCTGCATCCGACTGGTGGGCAGAGCGGATTTCCGACCTGGTGATGGCGGGGGCCCAGGGCTTTCGCCTCCTCGGCCTTGCGGACCTGCCGCCACATGCGCTGCGCCATATCCTCGACCGCGTTCGGATCAGTACAGCTTGTGCTTTTTGGGCGTGGACGCCGGGATTGCCATGGTCGCGGCACGAAGAACTCATCGGCACGGGTCTGTCGGCGGTCTTTGCCTCGACCTCGTGGTGGGACGGCCGAGCCGCCTGGTTCGTCGAGGAACACGACTTGCTGCGCCGGATTGCTTCTGTGCTGGGTGTCGCCGGCGTTCCGTTCGACCCGGAAGGCCCATCACCAGCCGGAGCCGCTCGTGCATTGATGGTGGCGGCAGCCACGTCCGATGGCCTGTTCGCGCCGCATGGAACGGGCATCCTCGACGTATTGCCACGGGCGGTCGCGCTGGCGGACGAGATGGCGCGCAAGGGCAGCGCCCGTGGGCTGCGGCCGCTTACCAGTCCTGGCGAGACGGTGACCGTTCTGTTGCGGACCGACGGTGCCGACGCAAGGAGCGCGAGCGAAAGCGCCGTTGTCGCGCTCAACAGCGATCTTTTCATCGCCCGCAAACTGCCTTTCGACCTCGCGATCCTGCCGCCGACGGCCGGAGCTGCGCTGGGCGCAAAGGACACCAGTCTGTGCGCCGACCTGGAACCGGGAGAAGTCCGCGTGCTCGACGTGACGCCAACCCAACCCGTGCGCAACGGCAGTAAATCGGGCAAGCGCGAGGCCAGCGCCGCAGCAGCGCAATCGCCCGTCGTGATCGAGCGCGTTAGCCCCGCTGTGAATGGCGGCGCGTTCGCAACCAAGCATATCGTCGGCAAACCGCTGGTGATCGAGGCCGATATTTTCGCCGATGGCCACGACCTGTTGGCCGCAGAAGTCGTGTGGTGGTCGGCCGACGAGGACGAGCGCAGAAGCGCGAAGCTGACGCATATTGCCAACGATCGCTGGCGCGCCGCCCTGACGCCCGATCGGATAGGACGACATTACTTCTCCGTCGAGGCGTGGCGCGATGAATATGGCAGCCTGGCGCACGTCCTCGAGGTCAAGCATCGGGCCGGAATAGATGTCGGCGTCGAGCTGACCGAGGCCGCCCTCTTCCTCGGGGACCTGGACAAGGAGCCCACGGTGAAGGCGCTGCTGCGCGAGGCCGAGGTGTCGGAGCCCGCGGCAGCTGTGGCGCTTCTCACGTCGGCTGCTTCGCGTGCGAGCGTCGCCGCCGCGGCGGTGCGCCGCTTCCGGACCGACGAGGGGCCGTTTCCGGTGGATGTCGAGCGGCCGCAGGCCGAGTTCGCGTCCTGGTACGAGCTTTTCCCGCGCTCGCTCACCGACGACGTGGGCCGGCACGGCACCTTCGATGACGTCATCGCCGCCCTGCCGCGCGTGCGCGCCATGGGTTTCGACGTCCTCTACTTCCCGCCGATCCACCCCATCGGCAAGGCGAACCGCAAGGGCCGCAACAACAGCCTGACGCCCGGGCCGGAGGATGTCGGCAGCCCCTATGCCATCGGGGGCGAGGCGGGTGGGCACGATGCCATACATAGCCAACTCGGCACGCCGGAGGATTTCCGCCGCCTCGTGGCCGCGGCGCAGGAGCAGGGGCTTGAGATCGCGCTCGACTTCGCCATCCAGTGCTCGCTCGATCATCCCTGGCTGCGTGATCATCCGGAATGGTTCCGCCACCGGCCTGACGGCACCATCAAGTACGCCGAGAATCCACCGAAGAAGTACGAAGACATCGTCAATGTCGACTTCTACGCCAAGGGCGCCGTGCCCGCGCTCTGGCTGGCCTTGCGCGATGTGGTCCTGCACTGGGTGGAAGAGGGCGTTCGCATCTTCCGCGTCGACAATCCTCACACCAAACCGTTGCCATTCTGGCAGTGGATGATAGGCGACATCCGTGGCCGATATCCCGACGTCATGTTCCTGTCGGAAGCATTCACGCGGCCTAAAATGATGTACCGCCTGGCCAAGGTCGGATTCTCCCAGTCCTACACCTACTTCACATGGCGTAACGGCAAGTCGGAGATCGCCGACTACCTTCTCGAGTTGTCGACGACCGAGGTGGCGAATTATTTCCGGCCGAACTTCTTCGTCAACACGCCCGACATCAATCCGATATTCCTCCAGAACTCAGGTCGTCCCGGATTTCTGATCCGCGCGGCTCTGGCGGCGACACTATCCGGCCTGTGGGGCGTCTATTCCGGTTTCGAAGTCTGCGAGGCGGCCGCCCTTCCGGGACGCGAGGAGTATCTCGATTCGGAGAAGTACGAGATCAGGGCGCGCGACTTCGCTTCACCGGGAAACATCGTTGCCGAGATCACGATGCTCAACCGGCTGCGCAAGTCGCATCCTGCGCTGCAGAGCCATCTCGGCGTCAGCTTCTACAATGCCGGCAACGACCAGATCCTGGTCTATGGCAAGCGCGTCCCAGGCGCCGACGACATGGTTCTCGTCGCCGTCAGCCTCGATCCCCACCATCCCCAGCAGACGGGCTTCGAAGTCCCGCTATGGGAGTGGAAGCTGCCGGACGATGGCACCATCGAGGTCGAGGACCTCGTGGGCGGCAACCGCTTTAGCTGGCACGGCAAGAACCAGCAGCTCCGGCTCGATCCGGCTGTCCTTCCCTTTTCAATCTGGCGCCTGTCGCCCCGGAGCGCCGCATGAATGCCCCCATCGCCGATACCCCTGCGACGTTCCCGGTCGCGACCGATCCGCAATGGTACAAAGACGCGATCATCTACCAGCTGCATGTGAAGTCGTTCTTCGATTCGAACAACGACGGCATCGGCGATTTCCCCGGGGTGATCTCGCGGCTGTCCTACATCGCCGAGTTGGGAATCAACACGATCTGGCTGTTACCGTTTTACCCGTCGCCGCGTCGCGACGACGGCTACGACATCGCGGAGTACACCGCGGTCCATCCCGAATACGGCACTCTCGAGGACGTGAAGCGGCTGATCGAGGAGGCCCACAAGCTCGGCATCCGCGTCATCACGGAGCTGGTCATCAACCACACGTCCGACCAGCATGCCTGGTTCCAGCGCGCGCGGATGGCGCCCCCCGGATCGCCCGAACGCGAGTTCTATGTCTGGTCCGACAGTGATCAGAAGTATGGCGGGACGCGGGTCATATTTATCGACTCGCATCGTTCCAACTGGACATGGGATCCTGAAGCCAAAGCCTATTTCTGGCATCGCTTCTACTCACATCAGCCCGACCTCAACTTCGACAACCCGGCGGTGCTCGAGGCGATCCTCGGCGTGATGCACTTCTGGCTCGACATGGGGATCGACGGATTGCGGCTGGACGCCGTACCCTATCTTGTCGAGCGTGAGGGCACCAACAACGAGAATCTCGCCGAGACCCACGTCGTCCTGAAACGCATTCGAGCCGAGATCGACCGGGCCTATCCGGGTCGCATGCTCCTCGCGGAAGCCAACCAATGGCCCGAGGACACCAAGGAGTATTTCGGCCAGGGCGACGAATGCCATATGGCGTTCCATTTCCCCTTGATGCCCCGGATGTACATGGCGCTGGCGCGCGAGGATCGCTTTCCGATCACCGACATCATGCGCCAGACGCCGCAGATCCCCGACAATTGCCAGTGGGCCATCTTCCTGCGCAATCACGACGAGTTGACGCTCGAGATGGTCACGGACTCCGAGCGCGACTATCTCTGGGAGACCTACGCCACTGATCGGCGCGCGCGGCTGAACCTTGGCATTCGCCGCCGACTCGCACCATTGCTCGAGCGCGACCGCCGTCGCATCGAATTGATGAATTGCCTGCTGCTCTCCATGCCCGGGGCGCCGGTCATCTACTACGGCGATGAGATCGGCATGGGCGACAATATCCGCCTGGGAGACCGCGATGGCGTGCGCACGCCGATGCAATGGTCGCCTGACCGCAATGGCGGCTTTTCGCGCGCCGACCCCGCCGCGCTGGCCCTGCCCACCATCATGGACGCGCTCTACGGCTACGAGACGGTCAATGTCGAGGCCCAGACGCGCGACGTTCATTCGCTGCTCCATTGGACACGGAAGATGATCGCCGTTCGGCGCACCCATGGCGCTTTCGGGCGCGGCACGCTGCGCTTCATCTATCCAAAAAATCGCAAGGTTCTGGCCTACCTTCGCGAACTCGACGGCGAAGTCATTCTCTGCGTGGCCAACGTCTCGCGCACACCGCAGGCGGTGGAGCTCGACCTTTCGGAGTTTGCCGGCCGCGTACCGATAGAGCTGAACGGTGGTTCGCTGTTCCCGCCGATCGGCCAGCTGACTTATCTGCTGACTTTGTCGCCCTACGGATTCTACTGGTTCATCCTGGCCAGCGAGACCGAGGCGCCGTCGTGGCATACGCCCGCGCCGGAGCCGCTGCCGGACTATGTCACCGTAGTATTGCGCGGACCATTGAGCGAGGGCGTGCAGGCTGCAGCGGTCGTGCTGGAGCGGGAGTCTTTGCCACCCTATCTCGCCAAGCGGCGCTGGTTCGGGGCCAAGGACAAGACCCTGAAGTCCTCCCACTTCGCCTACATGGCGCGGCTCCCGGGCGGCGGTACCCGTGACCTGCTGTTGAGCGAGATCGAGGTGACGGCGGGGGACGAGACCAGCCGCTGGCTGCTGCCGCTGTCGATGAGCTGGGAAGACGAGCAAAGTTCGGCCTTGCCCTCGCAGCTGGCGCTGGCGCGGGTACGAAGGGGCCGCCGGATCGGCCTGCTCACCGACGCGTTCGCCGTACCGGAGTTCGCCCGGGAGATGCTGGCGGCGATGGCCGCGGGCACTACGATGGAGGGGCCGGAAGGCAAGATTGTCTTCGAGTCCAACCCGGAGAAGGCGGACTTGTTGCAACGGCCCGTCGACGCGGCGGTGATGTGGCTGACGGCTGAGCAGTCGAACAGCTCTCTGATCGTCGACGATGCGGTCATGCTGAAGATATTCCGGCGCATCCAGGCGGGCGAGCATCCCGAGGCCGAAATGAGCCGCTATCTCACCAGCCAAAATTTCGCCAATGCGCCAGCACTCCTGGGCGAAGTGACCCGCGTCGCGCCCGACGGACAGCGGCACGCGCTTGCGATTGCGCAGGCTTTCGTGCGCAACCAGGGCGATGCCTGGACCTGGACCCTGAACCAGTTCAACCGCGCGCTCGACAATCTTGCAAGCCGCGAAGCGACGGCCGATTCGCGCGACGACGATATCGAAGACTATCACGCGTTCGCCGGCACGATCGGACGCCAGCTCGGCGCCATGCACCAGGTCCTAGCCCGGCCGACCGCCGATGCGGCGTTCTCCCCTCGAACGTCCGGTCCCGAGGATGTCGCGGCGTGGGCCGAGCGGGCGACGTCGCTGCTGAATCAGGCAATGGACACGATCGCCGGTATCAAGACCTGGGACAGCGAGGCCGCTGCCGCGGACGCAAGGCGCCTGCTCGCCCGGCGCGATGTGTTGACGGACTTGCTGCGCCAGCTCGTCCAAAGTGGCCTCGCGTCCGTGGTGACACGCATCCATGGCGACTTTCATCTGGGCCAGGTGCTGATCGCCAGCGCCGATGCCTACATCATCGATTTCGAGGGCGAACCGGCCCGCCCGCTCGAGGAGCGGCGGCGCAAGGCGAGCCCGATGCGCGACGTCGCGGGCTTGTTGCGATCGTTCGACTATGCGGCGGCGGCGACGCTCGACCCCAAGAACATTATCGCCAGCCGCGTTCCCGCCGCACGGCGGCTGACGCTGGTCACGCGGCTTCGCAAGGGTGCGCAGCGGGCCTTCCTCGACGCCTATCGCGAGGCGACAGCCGGCCTGGCGGGCATGGATCGCGGCGAACTGCTCGACTTCTTCCTCGCTGAAAAGGCTGCTTACGAAATTTGTTACGAGGCCGCGAATCGGCCGGCCTGGGTGCCGATCCCGCTGTCCGGCCTGTCCCGTCTGGCCGCACGGTTGTTAAGAGAAGCACCGCCGCAGGAGAGTGCATGAGCGCCGTGACACCTGCCGGCCGGCTCGATCGCGAGACGGCTGAAGCTTTGGCGACGGGCCGTCCCCTCGACATTTTTGACGTGCTCGGGCCGCATGAGAGCGACGGGGGGCGCGTCGTGCGGGTGTTCGTTCCGGGTGCCGACGCGGTCGAAGTGATCGGCCGCGAGGACGGGAAGTCATGGGGAGCGTTGACGCGAGGACTGGTCTCCGGACTGTTCGAGGGACCCATCGCAAGGTCCGGAGCCTACGTCCTGCGGATCCAGTGGCCGGGCACGCTCCAGGAAACGGAAGACCCTTATGCCTTCGGCCCGGCTCTGGGCGATCTCGATCTTCATCTCTTCAACGAAGGCAGGCATTTCGAGCTCGCCGAGGCGCTCGGCGCCAACGTCGTGTCGATGGACGGGGTGGAGGGCGTGCGGTTCGCCGTTTGGGCTCCGAACGCCCAACGCGTTGCCGTCGTGGGCGATTTCAATTCGTGGGACCGGCGGCGGCATCCGATGCGCATTCGTCCCTCCGCGGGTGTGTGGGAAATCTTCATCCCGCGCCTGGGGGCCGGGACCCGTTACAAATTCGACATCGTCGGACCGGACGGCAGTCGCCAGCCGGACAAGGCAGACCCTGTCGCGCAGCAGGCCGAGTTGGCGCCCGCCACGGCGTCGATCGTCGTGGCACCGGCCGGCGGGCTTCACTGGAGCGACGAAGACTGGATGGCCGGCCGCGCCGACCGCCAGTCCGCGACGGCGGCGATCTCCATCTACGAAGTCCACGCCGGCTCCTGGATGCGGCAGAAGACAGGCGGCCGCGAGCGGCCGCTTTGGGACTTCCTGGCGGAGCGCCTGATCCCCTACGTCCAGGAGATGGGGTTCACCCATGTCGAGCTGCTGCCGGTGACGGAGCACCCGTTCGGCGGCTCCTGGGGGTATCAGCCTTTGGGGCTGTTCGCGCCCGCCGCGATTTATGGGCCGCCGGAGTCCTTTGCCCGCTTCGTCGATGCCGCGCATCGCGCCGGTATCGGCGTCCTGCTCGACTGGGTGCCGGCGCATTTCCCGAGCGACCGCCATGGGCTGGCGCGGTTCGACGGCACGGCTCTCTACGAGCATCTCGATCCGCGCGAGGGCTTCCATCGCGACTGGAACACCTACATCTACAATTTCGGGCGGCGCGAGGTTCAGGGCTTCCTGATTGCCAGTGCGCTGCATTGGCTCGAGCGCTTCCATGTCGACGGGCTGCGCGTCGATGCGGTGGCGTCCATGCTCTACCGCGACTACAGCCGGCCGGCCGATGCGTGGATTCCCAACGTCCACGGAGGCCGCGAGAATCTCGAGGCGATCGGCTTCCTGCGGCACCTCAACGCCGTGGTCGCGGAGCGTTGTCCAGGCGCCATCGTGGTGGCCGAGGAATCGACGGCCTGGCCTGGCGTCACCGCGCCGCTGCCGGACGGTCTCGGCTTCTCGTTCAAATGGAACATGGGCTGGATGCACGACACGCTGGACTACGTCGAGCACGAGCCGATCTACCGGGCCTATCACCACGACCGGATGACGTTCGGTCTCATCTACGCGTTCTCGGAACGGTTCGTGCTGCCGATCTCCCACGATGAAGTCGTCCACGGGAAGAAGTCCCTGGTGGGAAAGATGCCGGGCGACCGCTGGCAGCAATTCGCCAATCTTCGCGCCTATTTCGGGTTCATGTGGGCGCATCCCGGCAAGAAGCTCCTCTTCATGGGCTGCGAGATCGCCCAGGAGCGCGAATGGAACCACGATGCCGAGATCGACTGGCACCTGCTCGACGACGGCGCCCACGCCGGCATCCAGCGCTTGGTTCGCGACCTCAACCATGTCTACGCGGCCGAGCCGGCGCTGCATGCATCCGACAGCGATCCGTCGGGCTTCGCCTGGATCGTGGGCGACGATCGCGCCAACTCGGTCTACGCCTTCTTTCGCACGTCCGGCACGGCCGCGCCGCTCCTGGTGGTCTGCAACATGACGCCGGTACCGCGTCACGCCTATCGCATTGGCGTGCCCAAGCCCGGCCGCTGGCGCGAGGTCGCCAACACCGACTCGCGCTTCTATGGCGGCAGCGACCTCGGCAATGAGGGCAGCGTGACGGCCGTCGACGCGCCGTCGCACGGGCAATCCCACTCGATCCAACTCACCTTGCCGCCGCTTGCGACCGTGATCCTGCGCAGCGAGGATTGAGAGTGGCGACCTCGCCGTGGCCCGGCCGGCTGCTGCCAGGTTCGGCGTACCCGCTCGGCGCCAGTTGGGATGGTCTCGGCACCAACTTTGCTGTCTTCTCCGCGCACGCGACCCGGATCGAACTCTGCCTGTTCGACCCCTCCGGCCGGCGGCAGATCGCCCGCTTCGATCTGCCGGAATGCACCGACGAGGTGTGGCACGGTTACCTGCCGAACGCCCGTGCGGGCCTGGCATACGGTTATCGCGCGCACGGACCCTACGAGCCCCAGGCGGGCCATCGCTTCAATCCGCACAAGCTGCTGCTCGACCCCTATGCGCGTCGTCTCACCGGCGAGGTGCGTAACGCCGATGCGCTCTACGGATATCGCATCAACTCCCCTCGCGCCGATCTGTCGTTCGACCGTCGCGACAGCGCGCCCGGGGTCATGAAGGCAGTAGTGGCCGACGAGAGTTTCAACTGGGCCGACGACCGGCCGCCGGCGGTGCCGTGGTCCGACACGGTGATCTACGAAACCCATGTCCGCGGCCTCAGCATGATGCGCCAGGACCTGCGGCCCAACGAGCGTGGCACTTTCGCGGCGTTGGGCGACCCGGTGTTCATCGACCATCTGCGCCGCCTTGGCGTGACGACGGTCGAGCTGCTGCCGATCCATGCCTTCGTGCAGGACCGTGCCCTGCTGGAAAAGGGCCTGCGCAACTATTGGGGCTACAACAGCCTCGGCTTCTTCGCGCCGGAGCCGCGCTATCTCTCCGACGGTACACTCGACGAGCTGCGGATTGCCGTGCGCCGCCTGCACGCGGCCGGGCTCGAGCTGATCCTCGACGTTGTCTACAACCACACGGCGGAAGGTAGCGAACTCGGGCCGACGCTCTCGTTCCGCGGCCTCGACAACGCGAGCTACTACCGGCTGCTTCCGGACAATCCACGACACTGCATCAACGACACCGGCACGGGCAATACGCTCAACCTGTCGACACCGCGTGTGCTGCAGATGGTGATGGATTCGCTTCGCTACTGGGTGACGGCGTTCCATGTCGACGGCTTCCGCTTCGATCTCGGGGTTACCCTGGGCCGTGAGGCCCATGGCTTCGATCCCTGCTCGGGCTTCTTCGACGCGATCCGCCAGGATCCGGTGCTGCAGAGGGTCAAGCTGATCTCCGAACCGTGGGATATCGGGCCCGGCGGCTATCAGCTCGGCAACCATCCTCCGGGATTTGCCGAATGGAACGACCGGTTCCGCGACGGGGTGAGGCGCTATTGGCGCGGCGATCCGGGCGAGCGCGCCGATTTTGCGGCTCGCCTCGCCGGCTCCAGTGACCTGTTCGACCGCCGCCACCGGCGCCCCTGGGCTTCCGTCAATTACGTCGCGTCGCACGACGGCTTCACGCTGCTGGACGCGGTGAGCTACGTCGAGCGCCACAACGAAGCCAACGGCGAGGATAACAAGGACGGCCATGGCGAGAACTACACCGCCAACTGGGGCGTCGAGGGGGCGAGCGACGACCCCGCCATCCTCGGCACACGACAGCGGCTGCAACGGGCAATGCTCGCGACGCTGTTTCTGGCACAGGGCACGCCGATGCTGCTGGGCGGCGACGAGTTCGGCCGGACGCAGAGCGGCAACAACAATGCCTACTGCCAGGACAACGAAACATCATGGCTGGACTGGACCCAGCTTGCGAAGCCCGATGGCAAGAGCCTCGCGGCCTTCGTGGCGCGCATCGTCGCGCTGCGGCACAAAAATGCCGTACTGCGCTCGCCCTATTTCCTGCATGGGCTCGAACATCCGGCTGAAGGCGTACCCGACATCGCCTGGTTCGATGCGTCGGGCGAAGTCGTGTCGAACGACTCGTGGAACAATGCCGAGGATCGCTGCCTGGTGCTGCGGCGGGCAGGCCACGACAACGGCTCGGTGACGATGCTGACGGCTTTCTTCAATGCCGGGGCGACGGAGCACAAATTCCTTTTGCCGCAACCGCACTGGCCAACGCGCATTGTGCTCGACAGCGGCGCGCCAGATGCCCCTGAGCGCGACATGCAGGAGGAAGAGCTGATGGTCGGACCCCGCAGTGTGGTGCTGGCGCTGGCCACCAAGGTACACGCATGAAGAATCGGTTCACGCATGACTTGCCCTTCGGCGCGTCGTTGCTCCCCTCGGGCGCGACGCGCTTCCGATTCTGGGCTCCCGCGCGGAAACAGGTGAGCGTGGAAATAGAAGGTGCCGCGCCTGTGCCGATGAAGCCTGTCGACGGCGGATGGTTCGAGGCCGAAGCTCCCTGTGCCGCCGGTGCGCGCTACCGCTATCGACTCGATAATGGTGTGGCGGTGCCCGATCCGGGGTCGCGCGGCCAGGCGGACGACGTGCATGGACCCAGTCTGGTCGTCGATCCCTGCGGCTATGAGTGGCGGCATGCCGGGTGGCGCGGCCGACCGTGGCACGAGACGGTGCTTTACGAGTTGCATGTCGGCACCTTCGGTGGCTTTGCCGGCGTCCAGGCGGCCTTGCCGACCCTCGCCGAACTTGGCGTGACGGCGATCGAACTGATGCCGGTGAACGATTTTCCCGGCCGCCGCAACTGGGGTTACGACGGCGTGCTGCCTTTCGCGCCTGAACGCAGTTATGGGACGCCCGACGAACTGAAGGCCCTCATCGACTCGGCACACGGGCTGGGGCTGATGATGTTCCTCGACGTGGTCTACAATCACTTTGGGCCTGACGGGAACTATCTGTCCGCCTATGCGCCCGAATTCTTCCGCGACGATATCGCCACTCCGTGGGGAGCTGCGATCGACTTTCGCCGCCCCGAGGTCCGTCGATACTTCACTGCGAACGCCCTCTATTGGCTACAGGAGTACCGGTTCGACGGCCTACGTTTCGATGCCGTGCACGCCATTTCCGAAGCGGACTGGCTGGACGAAATGGCCGCCGAGGTGCGCCGCTCCGTCCAACCCGGCAGACACGTCCATCTCGTTCTCGAGCATGATGGCAACGTTGCCGACCATCTGCGCCGCGATTTCGATGCGCAATGGAACGACGACGCCCATCATGTTCTGCATGCAATGTTGACGGGCGATGGCTATTATGCCGACTATGCAGACGCGCCGGCCCGCCATCTGGCGCGTGCGATCGCCGAAGGCTTCGTTTACCAAGGCGATCCCTCTGCCTATCGCAACGGTGAGAAGCGCGGAACGCCCAGCAACGACCTGTCGCCCACGTCCTTCGTGCTCTTCCTCCAGAATCACGATCAGATCGGCAACCGTCCGTTCGGCGACCGCCTGACCAGCCATGTCGATCCGAACCTGCTCGAGGCCGCGATTGCACTGCAGTTGCTTAGCCCGCATGTACCGATGATTTTCATGGGTGAGGAGGACGCCACCACCACACCCTTCCTTTATTTCACCGATCACACGGGCGACCTTGCGAACCTGGTCCGCGAAGGCCGCCGCCGCGAATTCGCGGGCTTCACGGGTTTCGCACCGGGCGAGGGGACGTCGAGCATTCCCGATCCCAACGAACCCGCGACGTTCGAGCAGAGTCGTCCCGTTCCAGATGCGAAGAAGGGTAGCGCGCGGCGCCGGCTTTACCGCAACCTTCTTGACGTCCGTCTGCAGGCACTCACGCCACGCCTCGAGGGCGCGAAGTCGCTTGGAGCGTCCGCCGTGGAGCCGTCGTCGATCGTGGCGCGCTGGCGGCTGGGCGACGGCGCGACGTTGGTCATCGCCTCCAATCTCGGTCGCGAGCCTGCGCAGATCGAGGAAGTGCAGGGTGACCTCCTGTTCGAATCGAGCCCCGGGGCGGCAAAGGCCGCTCGTAGCGGCCAGCTTGCCCGTGCGACGACTGTGGCGTTCATGGTGCCGGCACCATGAGCGACGCCGCCATCCGCGATCTTGCCCGCGCGGCTGGCCTTGCCGAGACCTGGACCGATGCCCTTGGCACCCCACAGGAAGTCTCGATAGGCTCGCTTCGCCGGATACTGGAGGCACTCGGTCTCGGCGCGGCGTCACCTGCAGACATCGAGGACAGTCACCGAAGACTAAATCCTTCGAACACCCTCCCGCCACTCGTCACGATGCAGGCGGGCGGCCGCCTGACGCTCCCGGCCCGAGCCGGGGGCGCGGCCCGGGGACAACTCACGTACGAGGACGGCAGCATCGCGACGCTGAGATTCTCAGTGCGTGGCGACCGGCTGGTCGGTCCCGCCCTCGACCGGGCCGGCTATCACCTGTTGGAGTTCGGGGACCGCCAGGTGACGGTGGCGGTCGCTCCCCTACGCTGCGTGACGATCGAGGATCGCGCCGAGGGCAAACACCTGTGGGGTCTCGCGGCTCAGATCTACAGTCTTCGGCGTGCCGGCGATGGCGGTATCGGCGATGCGACGGCGGTGCGCGAGCTTGCCGAGGGGGCGGCCCGCCACGGAGTGGATGCCATAGCCCTGAGCCCGGTGCACAGCCTGTTCGCAGCCGATCCCGCCCGCTATGGACCGTATTCGCCGTCCAGCCGGCTGTTCTACAATCCGCTGTTCGCCGACCCGGAGATCGTCTTCGGGCCGGAGCGCGTGGCCCAGCATCGCCGCGACGGCCATGCGCATGAGCATGCCCCTCTGGTGGACTGGTCGCCGGCAGCCAAAGCCAAGCTTGGCCTGCTGCGCCGCCTGTTCGATGATTTCGAAGCGCTTGACGTCCGGGGAGACACGGAACTGTCGAAGGCCTTTGACGGGTTCGTGCGCGACGGCGGAGACCTGCTGCAGGGCCACGCCCTGTTCGAGACGCTGCACGGCAAGTGGCTGGGCGACCAGCCGGCGCGCGGCTACTGGCGCGACTGGCCGCCGGCGCTCCGTCAGGGGCTTGCGCGGCCGGACGATCCTGAGATGACGGCCTTTCTGGACGCCGAGCGTGGCACCGTGCGCTTCCATCAGTTCCTGCAGTGGCTGGCATCGCGTTCGTTCGAAGCGGCACAGGCGGGTGCCATTGCGGCGGGGATGAAGATCGGCCTGATCAGCGATCTCGCGATTGGCATGGACCGCGCCGGCAGCCATGCCTGGTCGCGTCAGAGCGATCTGCTGCTGGGGCTGAACATCGGCGCACCGCCGGACGAGTTCAATCGCCAGGGCCAGGACTGGGGCCTTTCGGGCTTCTCACCCCAGGCGCTCTTGGGCACGCGCTTCGAGCCTTTCCTGTCGACCGTGCGCGCGGCGATGCGACATGCCGGCGGCGTTCGCATCGATCACATCATGGGGCTCCAGCGACTGTGGCTGGTGCCCGAGGGGGCGTCGGCCGCGGAGGGTGCCTATCTCGACTATCCGCTCGACGATCTGCTGCGCCTGCTCGCGCTCGAATCGCACCGTCACAGCGCCGTGGTGATCGGCGAGGATCTCGGCACCGTGCCGCGCGGCTTCCGTCGTCGTCTCACTGAGGCAGGGATCGCTGGAATGGATGTGATGTGGTTCGAGCGCAACCGCGGCAGTTTCCGGTCGCCGGCACGCTGGCGGCACGATGCCGTTTCGATGACGACGACCCACGACCTGCCGACCGTCGCAGGCTGGTGGCGCGGCAGCGACATCGAGGTGAGGGGCGCGCTTGGCCTTTCGGCTGCCGGTGAGACCGAGGAGCGCCAGCGTGACCGGCGCCGGCTGTGGCGTGCCTTCACGGCGGCGGGAACGGCCGAAGGTCGGGCACCCGGGGCCGACGATCCGGCTCCCGCGGTGGATGCGGCGCTGGGATACGTCGCCAGTTCTCCGGCCCCGCTTATGCTCGCGCCGCTGGAGGACCTGTTGGGTCTCGCCGAGCAGCCGAACCTGCCCGGTACGATCGATCAGCATCCCAACTGGCGGCGGCGCCTCGAACCGCCGGCCGCTCGTCTGTTCGACGACCCGACGGTCGCGCGCCGTGCCGCTTCTATCGTGGCCCGCCGCCCATGATCCCCCGCGCCACGCAACGCCTGCAGTTCCATCGCGGGTTCACCTTTGCCGATGCCGCGCGTCACGCCGCGTGGTTCGCCGCCCTCGGCGTCAGCCATGTCTATGCCTCGCCCATCGCGGTGGCGCGGCCAGGCTCGATGCATGGCTACGACGTGATCGATCCAACGCGGGTCAATCCGGAGCTTGGCGGCGAGGAGGGCCTGCTCTTGCTGGCGGCCGCCCTGCGGGGAGTCGGTGTGGGCCTGATCCTCGACATCGTACCCAATCACATGGCGGCTGACACCAGCAACGAATGGTGGCGCGACGTGCTGCGCCGCGGCCGCGCGAGCCGTCATGCCGAATGGTTCGACATCGACTGGGATCCGACCGAAAACGGGCCGGCCAAGATACTGTTGCCTGTCCTGGGACGTCCGCTCGGCGAGGTCATCGAAGCCGGCGAACTCTCGGTCGCGCGGAACGACGAGGGCCGGCCGGAGCTGCGATACTTCGACAATGCCTTCCCGCTCTGCGACGGCAGCGCCGAGGGACGCGGCAGCCTCGTCAACCTGCTGGCCCGGCAGCATTACCGGCTCGCGTCGTGGCGGGTCGCCAGCGACCGCATCAACTGGCGCCGCTTCTTCGACATCAACGAGCTGGTCTGCCTGCGCATGGAACGGCCGGAAGCCTTCGAGGCGGTCCACGCGCTGCCGCTGCGGCTCTATGCCGAGGGGGTTATCGACGGGCTGCGCATCGACCACGTGGACGGTCTGACCGACCCCGCCGCCTATTGCCGCGATCTGCGCGCGCGGTTGGACCAGCTGGCGGAGCAGCATGGACGGCAACGGGCCTGGCTCGTCGTCGAGAAGATCCTGCTGAAGGGCGAGACGTTGCCGACAGATTGGGGCTGCGACGGTACGACCGGCTACGATTTCATGGATGAAGTGAACGCGTTGCAGCACGACCCGGGCGGCGAGCCGCTCCTGGCAAGGACCTGGACACGCGTCAGCGGGCGGCCATCGGCCTTTGCGTCGGAAGAGCTGACGGCGCGGCGCGAGATCGTGGCGCGCAGTTTCTCGGCGCAGCTCGAAGCCTGTGCTGCAGAATGGCAGGGCATCGTGGGAGACCTCGTGCCGCGGCCCACCCTGCGCCGGCTGCTGGCCGAATTTCTCGCGCATGTACCGGTCTATCGTACCTATGGCGCCGGTAACGTTCTGTCCGACCATGACGCGGCGATCCTGCGCGAGGTCGCGAAGCAGGTCGCGAAGAGCTGCCTGGCCACCGATCGGTGGGCGGTCGAGGTCGTGCTGGCCGCGATGCTGGCACCGCAGTCTTCGCGCGGCTCGTGGCCGCGCGCGATGGCGCGCTTCCAGCAGTTGAGCGCGCCGGTCGCCGCCAAGTCGGTCGAGGATACCGCCTTCTATCGTTACGGGCGGCTTCTCTCGCGCAACGATGTCGGTTTCGACATCGAGACCTTCTCGCTCGACGTCGACTCCTTCCATCGGCGCATGCAACGGCGGCACGCCGACTATCCGCATACGATGCTCGCCACGGCCACGCACGATCACAAGCGGGGCGAGGATCTTCGGGCACGTCTCGCGGTGGTGAGCGAACTCGCGCCGGACTGGACAGATCTTCTGTTGCGTTGGATCGACCCGACTTCGTCGCTGCCGACGCCGGGCGACAGGGCGATGCTGCTGCAGATGGTGGTCGGCGCCTGGCCGCTCGATCTCGAACGCGGTGACGCGGCCGGCCGCAGGGCCTTCGCCGGGCGGCTCTGCGGCTGGCAGCAGAAAGCATTGCGCGAGGCCAAACTCGAGAGCGACTGGGCCGCCGTCAACGAGGAGTATGAGGAGGCCGCGCGTTCCTTCACGATGCGTCTCGTGGCCGAAGCTGGCATGCCCGATCTGCTCGACGAACTGCTGGCGGTCGTGCGGCGCATCGCAGCTGCCGGCGCGGTGAACGGTCTGGCGCAGTGCCTGCTCAAGCTCACCGTGCCCGGCGTGCCCGACCTCTATCAGGGCACCGACCTTTGGGATTTCAGCCTCGTCGACCCGGACAATCGGCGCCCTGTCGATTTTGCTGCGCGTGCGAAGATGACCGAAGCGTCTTTGCCCGAGCTGGCCTCGCGCTGGCGCGACGGGCGTATCAAGCAGGCGCTGATCCGGCGCACCCTCGGGCTGCGCAAGCGCGCGCCGCACTTGTTCGCGGAAGGCTCCTATCGACCGCTCAGGATCGACGGACCGGCGCAGGGCTCGGCCCTGGCCTTCATGCGGCAGGCCGGCGACGATTGGATGATTGTCGCGGTTCCGCGCCTCGCGGGGGCACTGATGTCGGAGGGGGACGGTCTCGCGTTTCGTCCCGATGCGTGGTCGGGCACCTCGCTCCTGCTCGACGACGACGTGGCGCGCCCGGCGCATGATGTTCTTGGCACTCGCAGCATGGATTTGCCGCCCGGGCGGATCGCCCTCGATGTGCTCTGGAACAGGGTGCCGGTCGCGCTCCTGACGTCCGTTTGGCCAGGATAGACGTCTGTTGATAAGGCGGCTGGCGGGTGTTCTCCGGGAAGTGTAATGCCGATGACACTCGCGGCGGCGTGGAATGCAGACACGCAGCTCGACGCACGGGAGCCGGGGAGGGTCCACCTTGAGCGGGGGCGCGCCCAGAAGCGGATATCCGATAGCAGCGACCATGACCTCACGGTGCGTAGGTAGCCAAACATGGTCAGCCGGAGTGGCGCCCGGCCCGCGAGAATCTTCTCAAGATCTGCAAGGCGACGATCTGCAAACGTCCGTGGAACTCGCACGCGAAGTCGGCGTTTGCCTCCTCAACTGAGGAGATTCAAAATGAATGGCATCATCTATCTGGTCGGCCTCGTGGTCGTCGTCATGTTCGTCCTGTCCTTCCTAGGCCTGCGGTAGGAGGTAAGTATGGCCGTCGCCACCACCACCAACACTGCCGTTCCGATCGAAACCGGTCCCTTCCGCTATCTCGACTGGGGCCCCGTGATCCTGGGTGCCCTCGGCGCTGCGGCGATGTCCATTGTGCTATTGGCCTTTGGCTCGGCGCTCGGCCTCAGCGTCGTCTCGCCCTATCCCTATGCCGGTATTTCGGCGAAGGGCGCCGCCATCCTGGCCGCGGTCTATCTGGCCCTCGTCATGGTCGCGAGCTTCGCCGCGGGCGGCTACATCGCCGGCCGCATGCGTTCGCCCTGGCGCACCACGGACGAGACCGAGAGCCACTTCCGCGACGGCGCGCATGGCTTCGGCGTCTGGTCGATCGGCGTACTGCTGGGCGCGGCTCTGGCTGCCTCCGGTGTGGGCGCCGTCGTCTCAGCCGCCGGCAAGGCCACGACTGCCATCGCGGCGGCTGGCACGGCGGGCGCCGCGTCCAATCCGGCATTGGGCCAATTGTCACTGAGCCCGACCGCCTACGCGACCGATCGCCTGCTGGCCCCTGCCCCGGCAGCGGCTGAGGCTCCAGCAGGAGGTACTCCGGCAACCCCGGGCACAGCCCCCGTGGGCGGTAACCAGGGTGCTGGCGTGCCGACGATGCGGCCCCGCGCCGATCTCGAGGCTCCGATTGCACGTGCCCTCGCGTCCAGTCTCACGTCGCCGCAACTCGACGCCCGCGACCGCACCTACCTGGCGCGCGTGGTGGCTGAACAGACGGGCCTGTCGCAGGCCGAGGCGGAGAAGCGGGTCGACGAGACCTTTGCTGCCTTGAAGGCCGCCGAGCAGAAGGTTCGCGATGCGGCCGACGCGGCTCGCAAGACCGCGATCCTGGCGGCATTTCTCGCCGCCGCTACCTTGGCCATCGGCTGCGCGGCTGCTTGCGCCGGCGCCGGACTGGGCGCCCGTCATCGCGACGAGCGGACCGCCGTGAGCTTCCTCGGCTCGACGCGTTTCTGGTAGCGATCCGTCGCTGAGATCTTTCGAAGCGCCGGCGCGGTTTCATCACCGCGCCGGCGTCTTTTGTTTGGCGGTGCTTCACCATCTACGAACAACGAAGGAAGTGGCGGGGTCGGCACGATGCGCGGACAAGAGTTGTAGGATGACGGATCGACCACCTCGGGCTGCCAGGGAGGTGAGCCCTGCAAAGCTGCGCGCCCGTCAAAAACGCAGAGCCGAGATGAAGGCGCGACGACAGGCCGAATCGGCTCGCGGTCCGGTCATCCAGGAACAGCCAACGCTGCCAGCCCCCCGGGATACTCGGCAGTCGAGACCCCTCGGACCAGTTGCCATGCGCGTCGGGCGGGTCGGCGGAAGGATGCTCCTCAGACAGATCCTGAGATTGTTGCTCGGCGCGATGCTTCGACGATAGCGCCCTCCCGCGCATCGTACGAACGGCCGCGCATGCCGCAAATCGAACACTTCCAACTTATCAGTACCTTCGGCGCTCATCGCGCCTCACGGTCAATAATTACACCACTCAACTGGTAATTTGGCGGGCTTGCTCTTGCCCGAAACAGATGCATGCTGCCCTTGAACAAGAGGGCTTGGTCCATGATCGACGGTACACCCGGTAACGACATCATCGGCGTCGGCTTGACGTCTTCGAACGACGATATCGTATTCGGACTGGGCGGTGACGACTTCATAGACGGCCTCGCCGGCAACGACCTGCTCTATGGAGATGACGGCGACGACACGCTCGTCGGTGGGGAAGGTGAAGACAGGCTGTTCGGCGGCCTCGATACCGACACGATGACCGGCGGTACTGGCAACGACTGGTACTATCTCGACAACACCAATGACCAGGTCATCGAAGACTCGGATGCGGGTCTCGATACCGTGCTCACGACGCTGGCCAACTACACGCTGGGCGCCAGTGTCGAAGTGCTGAGGTTTATCGGGACTGGCGATTTCGTCGGAACCGGCAATGATCTGGACAACAGGGTCGTCGGTGGCGCCGGCAACGACACTCTCGTGGGAGGCGCCGGCAACGACTGGCTCGTCGGCTGGGCGGGCGGCGACACAATGACCGGCGGCTCTGGCGATGATGGTTACTATGTCGATGACGTCGGCGACGTCGTTGTCGAAGCGGCGGGTGAGGGTACGGACGAGGTCAGAACGACACTGGCGATCTACGTTTTGGCGTCAGAGGTCGAATGGCTCCGGTTCGTGGGAGTTGGCGACTTCGATGGCACCGGCAACGATCTTGCCAACGTGATGCTGGGCGGCGATGGCACCGATACCCTGAACGGTGGTCTGGGTGACGACAGATTGAACGGCCTTCTCGGCGCCGACACCATGATCGGGGGTGGGGGCAATGATACTTTCCAGGTCGATAATCTAGGCGACGTCGTCGTCGAAGGGGCGGGTGACGGCAGCGACACAATCTATTCAAGCGTCAACTATTCTCTCGCGCCGGGGGTGGAGATCGAAACGCTGCGGGTGCTGGGCTCGGCGGGATTGACGCTGACAGGCAATGCACTCGACAACGTTCTGATCGGCGCGGCCGGCGATGACACCCTGGATAGCGGGACCGGCAACGACGGGATCAACGGCTATGGGGGAAGCGATATCCTCTCGACCTCCGGTGCAAGCGCCACGATCTATGGTGGCGAAGGCAACGACACGATCCGGCTCGACGGCAGCAGCACCAGTTCCGGTCTGGTCGACGGAGGCGATGGGATCGACACGGTCCGCTCGGCCGATCTAGGGGAGTTCGCATTCCGCAATGTCGAAGTCCTGGATACCTACTATGGGTTCCTCAGTGGGTCGCTGAAGCAGCTCTCCTCATTCAGTGGCTTCACGGCCGATCTGGCCGCTCCCGATACGCAGATCTCGTTTACCCTGCGGGGCGCGGGCGGCATCCTGGATTTTACGACCGGTATCGGCGGGGACAACTCGGTTGAGATCCGTGACGGCGGGATCACATCGGCGATCGTCATTACGGGATCGACCAACGGCGACACCCTGTTCGGCTCCGCCTTCCGGGATACGCTGAACGGCGGCAACGGCGACGACGTGCTGTTCGGCAACGAGGCGCGCGACACGCTGAATGGCGGAGCCGACAACGACCGGCTGGGCGGCGGCACCGGAAACGACGTTCTGACCGGCGGTACCGGGAACGATACCTTCGTCTTCGACACGCCCATCGACGCCGGCGACAACCGGGATCGGATCACCGACTTTACGCCAGGTTCGGATACATTCGAGATCAATCAGGAAAACTATTTTCAGGGCTTGGCAGTGGGGCAACTGGACCCGGCCCAGTTTGCCGTTGGAACGGCGACAGGTGTCGGCCCGCAAATTGTCTACAACGCCGTCAGCGGGCTTCTTTTCTACGACGTCAACGGCGCGGGGGCCGGTGGTGCGAGCCAGTTTGCGGTCTTGACCGGGGCGCCCGCTCTAACGGCATCTGATTTCCTGGTCGTCTGACGGCCAAGACAAGCCCGAACACGAGGGCGGATGGGCGACTGCGGCATCCGTGGTTCAAGAAGCTGCGGGATGATCCGGGGCAGCGTCAGCCTGGGGGGCATCACCGGCTATTTCGACGGGTCGGAGGCTATGTGCCTTTTCGCAGGCTCTCGCTGCGGCCTCGTACTGCTTCAGGTCGAGGAAGGCCCGAGCCAGGAACTCGTAGTGGATTGGCTTTTTATACTCAGCTTTGGCGAGCGGCTGGATCAGAGCGCGTGCCTTGCTTCGATCGTTCAAAGCCGCCCACGCCCGAGCGGCGAGGCAGGTCGCCTCCAGTCTGAGTTGGCGCGCACCCTTGAATTCGTCGGAGATACCTTCGAACAGGTCCACGACCACGTCCCAGTCCCCCCTGACGAATGCGGAACGCATTTCCTCGGTGGCCCTCGTGAGTTCATCGCTTCTAGCGGCTTCCACCGGTGACACTCCCTCAGTTCGCTCGAGACGTTGATACAAATACCGGACCGATCTCGGGGCGGGCGCGATTTACCTGTATTGGGGCCTCTTGTCTCTAATTCCAGAACGCGGAATCCCACGAACGTGCAGACCCAGTGGCTCCATATGCCACTCAAGGAAAGCCGGCAGCTTCGAAAGGCTGCACCAGTTCACGCGATCGTGCTGTTGCTACCGAAAAGGAAGTAGGCCAGCCGGCCGCGCCACGATCATTTCGCTGAAGCGCCGGCGGCCTCGCGGCCGCGCGGAACTTTGCCTAACGGCACGTGCGCAACTGGGGAAGGCTGCTTTGCGGGAACGATAATCATCCCAGGAAACCGGCCGTGCTAGTGGCCACTCATCGGCTGATCCCGGCTAGCAAAAACCGGCAAACGCTCTGCTTTTCAGGGGATTATCCTGGCGCTCCCTACGGGATTCGAACCCGTGTTTTAGCCTTGAGAGGGCCACGTCCTAGGCCTCTAGACGAAGGGAGCATAGGGCCAGAGCCGGACTGATAGTCGAATGGCCGCGCCGACGCAACCCCGCTCGTTTCAGTCGGGTTTCCGGCCGGCAATCCGCGACAGGACGCCGGGCACGAAGGGATGGACGGCCACGTCGGCGAAGCCCGCATCCTGCAGGTATCCCTTAACCTCAGCTTCGGTGTGGGCGAGGCCGGTGCTGTTCTGGATGGCCTCGTTCAGGCCCCACAGTGCGGCTGACAGCGGGCCGTTCCGGTCGTCGTGCAGGGTCTCGCCGATCAGGTGCATCTCGCCGCCCGGCACGAGGGCTTCGAAGGCCTTGGCGACGACCCGGCGGATCAGGGCGGGTTCGTATTGCGGCAGGTTGCTGGCCATGACGACCACGTCGACGCCTTGCGGGAAGGCGGTCTCGGTGAAGTCGCCGGGCAGGGTGCTGACGCGGCCGGTCGCGCCGTTGGCTTCGATGTATTCGTCGGCCACCACCGTGACCGGCGGCAGGTCGAGCACGATCGCCTCCAGCCCGGGAAACGTCTTCGTGGCGACTATGCTGTAGGCGCCCGAGCCGCCACCGAGATCGAGCATCCGCTTGCGGCCCGACAGGTCGACGCTGCGGCTGAACAGGCGGGCGGCACCCATGCCGATCGAATAGGTGGCGGCGTGATAGCGGCGCGCGTCCTCGATCGTGAAGTCCACATAGGCGCCCAGCCGGTTCTCCTGCGGATCGCGCAGGCGTTCGGAGAGTTCGCCGAACGCCTTCCAGCGCGGCTTGGTGAACAGGATCCACGGACCCGCGTAGCGCTCGCCGTCCTTCACCAGGAAGCGCTCGACATCGGCGGCATTGGTGAAACGTTCACCCTGGCGCGACAGCAGCGTCATGGCGGCCAGCACGGTCAGCAGGCGCTCGGCGTTGCGCTCGGAGATGCCGGCGGACTTCGCAACCGCGGGAATGGTGTCTTGGCCGTGGGCGATCGCGGTGAAGATTTCCAGCTCGACCGCGGCCATCAGGGCGGCGCTTTCCCAATAGGCCTGGGCGATCTTCTGCAACCGGGTCGTGTCGAGGCGCTGGCGTGCGGGCATTGTGGCGTTTCCTCTCTTGTTGCCTGAGCATAGCGCGCGGGCCTAAGCTTCGTCGCTGCCGCTGGAGGGCCCGCCATGGACATGCCGATCGCTTCCGAACTGCCGCTTACCGGCATCGATGTGCATTCGCTGCCGCCGGCCGACGGCGAGTGGGTGTTGCGCCGCCAGCTTGCCGCCGCCTACCGCATGGTCGACCATTTCGGCTGGACCGAGCTGATCTACGGCCATCTCACCGCGCGCGTGCCGGGCGAGGCGCCACACTTCCTGATCAACCCCTTCGGGCTGAACTATGACGAGGTCACGGCCTCGAACCTGGTCAAGATCGACCTCGACGGAAAGATCGTCGAGCCGAGCCCGTATCCCGTGAACTATGCCGGCTTCGTCATCCACTCGGCCATCCACATGGCCCACGCCGAGCGCCACAAGGTCGTGATGCACACGCATACGCGCGCCGGCATGGCGGTCTGTGCGCTGAAGGACGGGCTGCTGCCGGTGTCGATGGTCGCCACGGCCTTCCACGGCAAGCTTTCGTACCACGACTATGAAGGTCCGAGCCTCGACCTCGACGAACGCGCGCGGCTGCTGGCGAACCTCGGCAACAACCAGGCGATGATGCTGCGCAACCACGGCCTGTTGACCACCGGCCGCTCGGTGCCCGAGGCCTTCCTGCGGCTCTATCGCCTGGAGCGCGCCTGCCAGATCCAGCTCGACGCGGCCGCGGCGGGCGCGCTCAACGTGCTGGGCGACAATCTGGCGGCCAAGTCCGGCGCCGACATGGACCGCTTCTCGGAGATGGAGTCGGCGGTGGGCATCGGCGACCTCGAGTTCGCCGCCCTGGTGCGCAAGCTCGACAAGGTCGATGCCGGCTGGCGCCACTGACGATCACTTGAGTTTGTAGAGCGCCTTCAGCGAGCCGCTGGCCGCCTCGATTTCGGCGATGCGCCAGCCCGCGGGCGTTTTCACAAGCTCCAGCAGAACCCGTTTGGCTTCGCCGAAATTCTGGAACGATACCCGGGCCGTCGCGGCATCGCCGTTGGCGGTCACGTCGATCGAGAGCTTCGAGATTTCCCAGTCCTGGGCGTCGACGAATGGATCTCCATTCAGGCTCGGCACCTGGTTCCGCCGTTTGGCTTCGCGATTGTCGCGCTCCATGGCCTGGGCGAGGGCCGGCGCGAAGAACCGGGCCGCATCGCCATAAGGCTGTCCCTGGAAATTCTTGTCGAGATACGGGCGATAGAGATTTTCGACGAAGGCCTGCGCTGTCGCCTGCGCCATCGCATCGGTTTCGCTGAGAGCGGCCACGAGCCCGCCTCCCACCAGAAGCCGGCGGCTCAATTTCCCGGCGTTCAAATCTCGCTCCTGCCTATGTGCGGAAGGTCGTCCGGTCGGTGCCGGAATAGAGCGCCTTCGCCGACCGCTCGACGGCTTCCCGATGGGTAGCGAGCGCCGCCGCATCCAGGTCAGCCCTGGGAGCGGACTCGAGGTCAAAATGCCCAAAGGGATCGCGGCCACGCACCAGCGTTGCGGAGTCCCGCACTTTGAGCTGGCGGACATGGGGCGGGATGTAGCGCAAGGCCAGCCCGATGCGGCGGTCGTCGGTGGTGTTCGGCCCCGACGCATGAGCGAGCAGAACATGATGCAAGGACATCTCACCGGCCTTCAGCACGACGTCGACCCCGGCGCCGTCCGGCACGTCGACGGCAATCTCCTGGCCGCGGCTCAGGAGGTTGTTCTCGTCGAACGTGTCGCGGTGCTCAAGCTGATGGCGAAGATGGCTGCCCGGCCAGAACCGCATCGCGCCGCTCTCGACCGGCGCATCGGCAAAGGCCACCCAGGCGGTGATCACCTCGTCGGTGCTGAGGCCCCAGTAGGTTGCGTCCTGATGCCATGACACGAAAGAGGGCGCCCGCGCCTCCTTGATGAAGAAGGTACTGCTCCAGCAGAGGATGTCCGGACCGATGACATCCTCCACCGCGTCGAGGATGGCGGGATGGCGCGCCAGCGCATTGGCCCAGGTGAAGAGCAGGTGCACCTTGTGCCGCATGTTTGCGGCGATCGGCCCGCCCGTCCCGCGCTCGTACTCCTCCAGCCGGTCGCGGCAGGCGCGCGCCTCCTCGGGCGACAGGACGCGCACCGGGAAATGGAAGCCGTCGCGGCGATAGCGCGAGACCTCCTCGGCACTCAGACAGCTGGCCATGGAACCTCTCCCTGCTGGAGTTCCGACTCTGCCGGGCCTTCAGAGCACACGCAAGAAGAGGACGACCATCGCGGCATAGATAGCCACGAGGAGTGCCGCGCCCAGCAGGTTAATGCGCATTTTCCTGCCTGGCGCGGGTTGCAGCCACCAGCCGAAGCGGCCGGCCACCCATGGCACGAGAATTCCCGTCAGTCCGACGCTCACGATATTGCCGAAGAAGAGAGAGACCGCGAAGGGTAGGCCGAACAGCCTGTCCAGCAGGGGCGTGCCCACGAAATGTCCGAACAGCATCACGATCGGGTACAGCATCAGCAGGACAAGCATGTCCATCTTCCACACCGGCAGCGGTCCGTCGGCGCGGGCGGCGTCGCGGAACCATTGCTCGAAACCCGAGCTGGCGATGCGCGAATGGGATTCTTCGGTAAGCGGCGCCGCCTCCTCGACGAGGGCCTGACGAACCGGCGAATCGAGCCAGGCCCGGAGGTTGGCCTCGGTATCGAAGCGCAGGATGGCGATGAAATCCTCCTGCGCTCCCGGCACCGGAGGTTCGAAGCGATAACCCTGGAGCCCAGGGGCCTTGGATTGCGCGGCTGCGATCCGGCGCACCCAGGCAAGGTACTCCGCTTCCTTGCCGGGCTTGACCCGGGTGGAAATGATGGTGGAAACCGGGGTCGACTTGGTGCCGCTGGCCTCGTCCTGGACGATGTGGACGTCGTCGCGGCCGATCAGCATCGGGACCGCACCCTCGATACGCTTCTGCCGTTCGGCCGATCCCAGCCAGCGCTGCGCATCGGCGAGGCTGGCGAAACGCTGCAGGATCACCCAGTCGACCTGCAGCGGCGGGTTGGGCGGCAGCAGCCACTGTTCGATGAACCCCGGAAAATGCTGGATGAAGCTACTGGTCTCGGCCTGCCAGCGGGCGAAATCCTCGTTGCGCTCCGGCGTCACGCAGGTCTGGGTCACGATGCTGACGCTGCGCGCAGGCGCGTCAGCGACAACTCTCACGACTTCGCCGCGAGTTTGGCGAACAGCCGGTCGGGCGTGAACGGCAGATGGGCGAAGCGGACGCCGGTCGCATCTGCCAGAGCATTCGCGACGGCCGGCGCGACCGGATTAATCCCGCATTCTCCCTGGGACTTGGCGCCGAGAGGTCCTATCGAATCGGTGGTGTCGGCGAAGAAGATATCGGTGCGGGGCGTGTCGGCGTAGGTCGGGATACGGTAGTTGCGCAACTGCGGATTCACCATGTGCCCCGCGTCGTGGACCATGTTCTCCGTCAGCACCCAGCCGTAGCCCATGGCGACCGCGCCATCGAGCTGGGCGCGGCATTGCATGGGATTGATCGGTCGCCCGATGTCGGCGGCATGCACGCTGTGCAGGATGCGGATCTCGCCAGTGAATCGATGAACTGCGAGCCGCACGCCCTGCACATTGAAGGCGATGGTGCGCGGCGACAGGTAGGCCTTGCGGGTGACAGCGAAGCGATGGCCGATCCCGGCACCGGCGGCGTGGAGTTCGCTGAGCGGGATCCGCCTATCGCCGCAGACCACAGCGTCGCCGTCCAGCCGGCAACTGTCCGGGGAGACGCCGGTATGGCGGCTGGCAAAGGCGAGGATGTCCTCGCGCAGCGCCTGCGCCGTGATGTGCACGGCCTTACCCGCGACGACCATGCCGGTACTGGCAAAAGTACCGGTGTCGTAAGGGGTGCGATCGGTGTCGGCATTGACGATGGCGACATCGGCGGCGCGAACGCCCATGACCGAAGCGGCCATCTGCTTGTGCGCGGTCGTGATGCCGTTGCCCATCTCGGAGGAGCCGACGGCCAGGTGATAGGTCCCGTCGGTAAGGAGTTTCATCTCCGCGCCGGAGCGATGCTCGGTCGGCGGCCCGCATTCGAGCATCGCCATGGCCATGCCCGTTCCCTCGGCCCATGCGTCGCCGGCGGGCCTCGAGGCGCCATTGCCCTTGGTCAGCTCGCGCTCGACGATGTCGAGGCACTCGGTGATGCCGTAGCTGCCGAAGCTCGCGTCGCTCGGCTCCTTCCAGATCGATTCGATATTGTCGCCCGGCCGCACGACGTTCCTGCGGCGCATCTCGATGGGATCGATGTCGAGGGTGCGCGCCAGCTCGTCGATGGCGCATTCGATCGCGAAGGTCGTCTGCGAGGCGCCGTAGCCGCGGAATCCGCCGCCCGGCACCATGTTGGTGTAGACGGCGTATCCCGCACCCTTCTTGTTGTCGCAGCGATAGGCGGCGATCGGACTGCCCATGGCGGCGGCCAGGGTTTCGCTGCCGTGATTGCCGTAGGCGCCGGTGTTCGACACGACGCGCACGTCCATGGCCGTCAGAGTGCCGTCCTTGCGGGCGCCGATCTTGACGTGGGTCGTCATCTGGTGCCGCGTCGTCGCTCCGACGAATTCGTCTTCCCGCGTCCATTCCCATTTCACGGGACGGCCGAGCTTCATGGCGGCGAACAGGACGAGGTCTTCCGAGATCATCTCCTGCTTGCCGCCGAAGCCACCGCCGACGCGCTCCGTGAAGACATGCAGGTCGCGGGCCTTGAGACCCATCAGGTAGCAGAGCTTCCTCTGGGCGGCGAAAGGTCCTTGTGAGCTGGTACGGACATGCCAACGCCGATCCTCGCCCTGCCAGGCGATCGAGCCGTGGGTCTCGAGGTGGACGTGCTGCACGCGCGACGTCGAATAGGTCTTCTCGTGGACGGCGTGGGATTCCGCGAAGCCTTTTGCGACATTGCCGATCTCGCCCTGCAGGTCGCAGTAGATGTTGCCGCCATGAGTGAGGACATCCTTGTCATGGAGGAGGGGGGCTCCTGGCTCCATGGCCTGGACCGGGTCGAACACCGTCGGCAGCAGTTCGTATTCGATGTGGAGTACCCGGCAGCCGGCTTCCGCCGCGCCCTCGCTCTCGGCGACCACTGCGGCGATGCGCTGGCCGGCGAAACGCGCGACGTTGTCGAGCATGTAGGTATCGTCGGGATCGACGAGATGATCCTCGTGGAGTGCCGTGCTGTAGAGCCGTCGGGGCACGTCCTGCCAGGTGTAGACGGCGACCACGCCGGGAACCGCCAACGCGGCCGTCCTGTCGATCGCGACGAGGCGCGCATGGGCATGCGGCGAGCGCAGCACCTTGAGGTGCAGCATGCCCTCCATCGCCACGTCCATCGTGTAACGGGCCTTGCCCGTCAGGATGGCGTCGGTGAAGGGATTGGGCAGGCTGGCGCCGCATGCCTTGCCCGCGACATCCGCCTCGATGTTGGACTTGCCGTGCAGGGCATCAGTGATCGAGCGATAGCCTGTGCAACGGCAGAGATTGCCCTTGAGCGCATGGGGCAGATCCTTCTTCTGCTCCTCGCTGAAAGCCGCGGTGGTCATGATCATGCCGGCAGCGCAGAAGCCGCACTGGAAAGCCTGGGCATCGTGGAAGGCCCTCTGGATGGGGTGCATCTGCCCATCCGTGGCGAGGCCCTCGAGCGTCGTGACCTTGCGCCCTTCGGCGCGAAAGGCCGGCACGAGGCAGGAATGGAACGGCTTGCCGTCGATCCACACGGTGCAGGCCCCGCAGTCGCCCGCGTCGCAGCCCTTCTTCACGCCGAACACTTCAAGTTCGCGCAGGAAGGTGCGCAGGCACTGGCCGGGCCGCGGCTCGGCGGCGTAGAGATGGCCGTTCACCTCGTACTTGCTCATGCGAGTTCCGCGCGGATCTGTTCGGCGAAGTAATAGGTGATGTGCCGCTTGTAGGCGGCCGAGCCGTGGACGTCCTGGAAGTAGCCCTCGGCCGGCAACTGCCTGTCGATCGCCTGGCGCAGCTCCAGGGCCGACGGCGTGCGGTCGAAGCGCAGATGAACGGGCCGCGGTGTTGCGGCCGTGACGGTCAGGAGAAAGTCCTTTCCGTCGTGATCGACGGTGGCGACGATCAGGGCGGCGGAGCGTCCGAGAGGGGTGAGCGACATCTGCCGCATGGCGTAGCGCTTCGTCAGCGCGGACGCCGGCAGATGGATCGAGCGAAGCAGCTCGCCGGGCCGCAACACGTTCGCATGGTTGCCGGTGACGAAGTCGACGACAGGAACTGTCCGGGCGGCATCGTCGCGCGGCCACAGCGTGCAGACGCCTTCCAGAGCGGCGGTGAGCGAGATCATGGCGCCGGCCGGCAGCGACATCACGATGTTTCCGCCGATCGTCGCGGCGTTCCAGATCTTGAACGACATCAGGAACGAGTTGATGCACTCACGGAAGAGCGGCACCGCCTTCCAGTCGGCCGGTCCCGTGAAGGCATGCAGGTCGGCTACGCGACAGGTGGCGGCGATTTCCAGCCCGGCCGGGCTCGCGGTGAGGGGAGGCCAGGCCAGCGACTCGAGATCGATGAGCGTGTCGGTGGCGATCTGCGGTTCGGAGTAGAGCCAGGTGCCGCCCGCCAACCACGCATAGTTCGGCCGCCAGGGGCCGATGTCGTCCGGGGAGGCCGGCCGCTTCACTTCGGCGATGGTGTCGAGGTTCATGCGCTGCCGTGATCCACTCTGTTCCGGCGGGGCTGCATCGCCGCTACCGTGCAGGGCCACTATCGCAGCGGATCGCCCTCTTTGGCGAGGTGGGATGACGCATCTGGAGATGGTGAGCATCGACGCGTCGCGGGGAGCTGCGCTCTTTCTCCCCGCGCGTGTTCGCGTCGTGCCGGAGAAGTCTTCCGGCGGTCCCTGCGGCTCGGGCCGCAGGAGGGCGGCTATTTCGTCAGGATCAGCTTTTCGGAAGCCGTCACGCGCAGCCGGTAGGTGCTGGCACCATGACGGATGATGAGCTCGCGACGGCCGGCCATGAGCTGGCTGCTGTCGACGCTCGCGGCGTCGCGCTCGGGATTCGCACGGGCAACGTCCCCTGTGGCATGCAGCGCTACCATCTGATTCATCTTCGCCTCGCTTGGTGAATTGCAAGTCACTCGCATTTGCATGTTTAGCGCGTGCGATGTCAATGCCGAAGCGAGGCCCGGGAAGTCGAATACTAGCGACCTTCGAAGGCTGGCAATTGGTGGGCCGTCACCGCGGGCGCGGGGGCGTCGAAACGCTCGATCTCCACCAGGCAGGTCTGCGCGATGCAGCCCTGGCTGAGCTTCGAGGCGCCGATGTCGAGCGTGAGCGCGTTGGGATTGCCGTGCTTTTCCAGCGGCGTATTGGAGCCGGAATCCTGCGGGTCGAACCAGGCGCCGGTGGACAGCCGGACCACGCCGCGGCGGATACGGTCCGACAGTTGGGCCGCCGCGAGGCAGGCGCCGCGGTCGTTGAAGACCCGCAGCAGGTCGCCGTCGGCGATGCCCCGCGCCGCCGCGTCTTGCGGATGCAGGGTGACGGGCTGACGGCCCTTCACCTTGGTCGACTTGGCATGCGGGCTGTGGTCGAGCTGGCTGTGCAGCTTGTCGGTCGGCTGGTCCGACAGCATGTGCAGCGGATAGCGCTCAGCCTGCTTCGAGCCCAGCCATTCGATCGGTTCCAGCCAGGTCGCATGGCCAGGGCAGTCGTCGTAGCCGAACGAGGCGATCTTCTCGGAGAAGATCTCGATCTTGCCCGACGGCGTCCTGAGCGGATTCGCCGCCGGATCGGCACGGAACTTCGCGAGCATCACCGGCTCGCTGTTCTCGCCCGGTACCTTGGCGATGCCGGCTTCCCAGAATTCCTCGAACGAGGGCAGGGGCACGCCCATCTTGGCCGACTTCCGGCGGCTCTCCTCGTGCATATGGGCGAGCCACTGCATTGCGTCCCGGCCCTCGGTGTAGACATCGTCGGCGCCGAGGCGGCGGGTGATCTCCGAAAAGATCCAGTAGTCGTCTTGCGCCTCGCCGATCGGCTCGCGCGCCTTCTTCATGGCGATCAGGAAGGGCTCGCGCCGCGCGTAGCCGATATCGTCGCGCTCGAGGCCAGTGGTCGCGGGCAATACGATGTCGGCCATCTTCGCCGCCGGCGTCCAGAACTGCTCGTTGAAGATGATGGTCTCGGGCTTCTGCCACGCGCCCCGGAGACGGTTGAGGTCCTGGTGGTGGTGGAACGGATTGCCGCCCGCCCAGTAGATCAGCTTGATGTCGGGATAGGTGATCTCCTTCCCGTTATACGGAACCTTGCCGCCCGGATTGAGCAGCATGTCGGTGAAGCGTGCGACCGGGATGAAGTCGGAGACGTCGTTGGTACCCTGAGACAGCGTCGGGCCCGCGAGCAGCGGAGCGCTGCTGCCCATGCCGTTGGTCGGGCCGTAGCTCGCGCCGAACCCGCCGCCCGGCAGGCCGATCTGGCCCAGCATGCAGGCCAGGGAGACCAGGGCCCAGAACGGCTGCTCGCCGTGATGCGAGCGCTGCAGCGACCAGTTGATGTTCACCGTGGTGCGGGTCGCCGCCATTTCGCGCGCGAGGACACGGATGCGGTGGGCGCCGATGCCGGTGATCTTCTCCGCCCACTCCGGCGTCTTGTCGGCCAGCGAGGGCGCGAACTTGTCGAAGCCGACGGTGCAGCGGTCGAGAAACTCGCGATCGTAGAGCTTCTCGGTGTAGAGCACGTGGCAGAGCGCCAGGATCATCGCGGCGTCGGTGTTCGGCCGGATCGCCAGCCATTCTATATCGCCGCCGGTGTCGAGATCCTCGGCGGTCGGTGTGATGTTGACGAAGCGCACGCCTTTGGCGCGCATGCCGTAAAGGCCGTCCTTGAGGCGATGCACCATGGCGCCGCCGGCGCCGATCTGCGCGTTCTTGTGCGGCGCGCCGCCGAAGGTGACGAACAGTTTGCAATGCTCGGCCAGCACCTCCCACGTGGTGTGCATTGCCATCAGATCTTCCATGCTGGCCAGGATGTGCGGCATCAGCACACGCGCTGCTCCCAAACTGTAGGAATCCTGGTGGCGGACATAGCCGCCGAGGGCATTCAGGAAGCGATGGACCTGGCTCTGCGCGTGATGGAAGCGGCCGGCGCTCGACCAGCCGTAGGAGCCGCCGAAGATCGCGCGGTTCGAGTGCGCGTCCTTTACGCGCTTCAGTTCGGCGGCGACGCGATCGAGCGCTTCGTCCCACGGCAGCTCGACGAAGGGCTCCTGTCCGCGTTTGTCGCTATTCGCTCCGGGGCCGCGCTCGAGCCAGCTCTTGCGGAAGGCCGGCCGGCGCACGCGCATCCGCGCCACTTCGTCGGACAGCATGTGCAGGCCGATCGGCGAAGGATCGGGGTCCTTTGAGAAGGGATGGAGCTTAGCCGCCTGGCCCTTGTCGTCGTATTCGACTTCGTAGACGCCCCAGTGGGCGACGGTCAGGGTACGCTGGTGGGTCATGAGATGCTCACGCTGCTTTCTTGGCGATAGCCAGGAACCGGTCGACGGCGGCCTGCTCGGTGTCGAACGCAGTCACGAGGCGGAAGGCACGCTCGCCCGGCCGGTCGGACGTCCAAGCATGATACTGCGCCCCGGCGGCCTGCAGCGCATCATGCATGTGCGCTGGCAGGATGACGAAAATCTCATTGGCATGGACCGGATAGAGGAGCTGCGTGCCCTTGAGGGTCGTCAGGCCCGCGACGAGACGGCGCGCCATGGCGTTGGCATGATTTGCGTTGGCGAGCCACAGACCGTCGGTCAGGTAAGCCTCGAGCTGAGCCGACAGGAACCGCATCTTGGAAAAGAGATGACCGCTGCGCTTGCGGCGGAACTCGAACTCGCGGGCGAGCTCGGGCTCGAAGAACACCACGGCCTCGGCCGCCAGCGCACCGTTCTTGGTGGCGCCGAAGCTCAGCACGTCGACGCCTGCGCCCCAGGAGAGCTCGGCTGCCGAGCAGCCGACGAAGGAGAGGGCGTTGGCGAAGCGTGCGCCGTCCATGTGCAGCTTCAGCCCGTGGCGATGGGCCGTCGTGGCGATCGAGGCCACTTCGTCGGGGCCGTAGACGGTGCCGCATTCGGTCGCCTGCGTGATGCTGACGGCTGCCGGCTGGGGATGGTGCACGACGCCGTAGACGGGTTGGGCCAGCGCTTCGGCCAGGTACTTCTGGTCGATCTTCCCCGCAGGTCCGGGGATGGTGCAAAGCTTGGCGCCCGAGGTGAAGAACTCTGGCGCATTGGCTTCGTCGACGACGATATGTGCCTCGGCGTGGCAGTAGATCGAACCCCACGACGGCGTGCAGCAGGAGAGCGCCAGCGAGTTGGCCGCCGTGCCGGTCGCGACCGGGAAGACCACGAGGTCGGGCTTCTCGAAAATCTCACGCAGGCGCCGCTCGACCCTATGTGTCCACTCGTCGGAACCATAGGACGGCGCCGGGCTGCCGCCGGAGAAAGCCCGCGTCACGGCCTCGAGGATGTCGGGATGCGCGCCCACTTCGTTGTCGCTACGGAAATTCATTCCTTGTCCTTGTGAAGCGGTGTGACCGCGCAGCTCCGGCGGCCTAGCGGCCGGCTCCGGGCGGGAATTCGATCTTGCCCAGCAGCGCACCGCTGCGTGGATCGACGACATAGGCGGCGGACGGCCCGCCCTGGGACTCGACATGCACCACCAGGCGATCGCCGACAGCGTTCATCGAGACGACGCGTGCGCCGGAGGGCAGGGCGATGCGCTCGGTGAATCCATCGGCGGCGGCCGATGCTGGCGAACGCGCAGCGTTGGGCGTAGAGATGCGGCGGGCGATCTCAGCCACGGCAACGACAAAGCCCACCACGATCAGCAGGCCCATTCCAATCACCAGCACCTTCAGCCAGAGCGGTGTAGAGGCCTGAGTAGAGGACGCCAAGAAAACTCCATGAGCGACGCCGGTCGCCACACCGTGACCTTCGACGAGCGCGCCGCCGGCGAACGGCTGGACCGCGCGCTGGCTGATGCCTTGCCCGCCCTGACGCGAAGCCGCGTGAAGGCGCTGATCGAGGGCCGCTGCGTAGCGCTTGCGGGGGGACAGACGATAGAAGAGCCGTCCCGCAAGGTCAAAACGGGAGACGTCTTCATCGTCGACGTCCCGGAGCCCGAACCCGCAATCCCGCAGCCCCAGGACATGGCGCTCGAGATCCTGTTCGAGGATTCCGACCTGCTGGTGCTGAACAAGCCTGCCGGAATGGTGGTCCATCCCGCGCCGGGAAACCCCGACCGGACGCTGGTGAACGCGCTTTTGGCCCATTGCGGCGACAGTCTCTCGGGCATTGGCGGCGTCCGGCGGCCGGGCATCGTCCACAGGCTCGACAAGGACACATCGGGAGTCATGGTCGCGGCCAAGAATGACCGCACCCACCACGCTCTCTCCAAGCTGTTCGCCGCCCACGACCTCGAGCGGATCTACAAGGCGCTGGTCTGGGGAATGCCGCGGGCCGATCGCGGGACGATCGAGGAAGCGCTGGGGCGGCATCCCGTGGACCGAAAGCGCATGTCGGTACGCAAGAGCGGGGGACGTGCGGCGCTCACCGAGTACTGGCTGGAAAAGCGGTTCGGGCCGCCGCTTTCGCCGATTGCGAGCCTGGTGGGAGCGAAGCTGGGAACGGGCCGCACCCATCAGGTGCGGGTCCATTTGGCCCATATCGGCTGCCCGGTGGTGGGCGACCCGGTCTATGGCCGCAAATCCCGCAACGGCAAGGCCCCGGAGGCGTTGAACAGCTTCCCGCGGCAGGCACTTCACGCAGCTGTGCTCGCTTTTCGTCATCCGATCACCCGCAAGGACATGCGATTTGCCACAGAATTGCCTCAAGATTTCAAGAAGTTGGTGGCGTCGCTGAACGACGTTAAGTTAATCCCTAATACCTGAGGGGATTAGTCGGATTTAGGTTGACCCGGAACCTTTCCGACTTCTAGAGTCGGGCTTAGCAGTCGGGGGACGAGAGTGCTAAATGCTCGTTCACCGGCCATCCCGCGTACGAAAGGGGGAGTAGCCATGAGTGTAGTCACCGCGAATCTTCCTTCCCTGCCGTCATCCCTGACGCCGGAAGGCAATCTCAGTCGTTATCTGTCGGACATCCGGAAGTTTCCGCTTCTGGAGCCGCAGGAAGAATTCATGCTGGCCAAGGCCTGGCGCGAGCACGGCGACTCGAAAGCCGCCCATCGCCTGGTCACCAGCCATCTGCGCCTCGTGGCGAAGATCGCCATGGGCTATCGCGGCTATGGCCTGCCGGTCGCCGAACTCATTTCCGAGGGTAACGTCGGTATGATGCAGGCGGTCAAGCGGTTCGATCCGGATCGCGGATTCCGCCTGGCGACCTATGCCATGTGGTGGATTCGCGCTTCGATCCAGGAATACATCCTGCACAGCTGGTCGCTCGTGAAGATGGGCACCACGGCGGCGCAGAAGAAGCTGTTCTTCAACCTGCGCAAGCTCAAGGGCCAGATGCAGGCCATCGAGGAGGGCGACCTGACGCCCGAGCAGGTGACGAAGATCGCGACCCGCCTCGGCGTGCCCGAGGAAGAGGTGGTGAACATGAACCGCCGCCTGGCCGGACCGGACTCGTCGCTCAACGCCCCGGTGAAGGCGGAGGGCGACATGGAGTGGCAGGACTGGCTGGTCGACGATACGCCCAACCAGGAAGCCCGGCTCGGCGAAAGCCAGGAACTCGGCCAGCGCAAGCATATGCTGGCCGGCGCCCTGAAGCAGCTGACCGACCGCGAGCGTCACATCATCGTGGAGCGTCGCCTGGTCGACGAGCCGAAGACGCTCGAGGACCTGTCCTCCAGGTACGGCATCAGCCGGGAGAGGGTGCGCCAGATCGAGGTGCGCGCCTTCGACAAGCTGCAGAAGGCGATGAAGAACATGGTCGTCGAAGCGGCGACCCGCCCGACGACTCAGCCCGCGCGCGGCTGAGCGACTCGCAGCGTTCCGTACGGTAGGCTCCCCGGATCATCCGGGAGCCTGCCATGACGACCTCACCGATCCTCCATGAGACCCTGCCGGGCGGCATCGCCCGCATCGTCCTCAACCGCCCCGACACGCGCAACGCCCAGGACACGGCGTTCCTCTATGCGCTGAACGAGGCCTTCGACCGCGCCGCGCACGACGACGCGGTGAAGGTGATCGTGCTGTCGGCCAACGGCCCGCACTTCTCCTCGGGCCACGACCTGCGCGAGGTCGACGGGCACGGCAATATGTCCAAGCACGACACCGTCGGGACCTGGGGCGGCTTCGGCAAGCCCGGCGCCGAGGCCCAGTACGCGCGTGAGCAGGAGATCTACCTCGGCTTCTGCGAGCGCTGGCGGAACATTCCGAAGCCGACGCTGGCGCTGGTCCACGGCAAGGTGATGATCGGCGGGCTGATGCTGATGTGGCCCTGCGACCTCATCATCTGCTCGGAGGACGCCGAGTTCCTTGACCATTCGGTGGCCATGGGCGTGGGCGGTGCCGAGTTCTTCGCCCATCCCTGGGAGATGGGCATCCGCAAAGCCAAGGAATTCCTGTTCACCGCCGACTGGATCAAGGCGGCCGAGGCTCATCGTCTTGGCATGGTGAACCACGTCGTGCCGCGCGCCGAACTCGAGTGCTTCGGTCTGGCGATGGCCGAACGCATCGCCCAGAAGCCGCTGTTTGCGCTGAAGCTCGTGAAGCAGGCCATCAATGCGGCCCAGGACGCACAGGGCCGGGTCGGGGCCATGCAGACTTCCTTCGCGCTGCATCACCTGGCGCATGCCCACAACATGCTGGCGCATGGCAAGCTGGTCGACCCGACCGGCCTGATGCCGGCCATCAAAAAGCACGAGAAGGCGGCCGACCAACAGGGCCCAAATTGAAAGATCGAACGTAGCGTCAGCTACTTCTAGGCCTGATGGAAACCCTCGTCGGCGGCCGGCCGAGCGTGCGTGGTTTTCTGCATTGCATGAACCAATGAGCGCTCCTCGCCACGACCTGGCAGAAAGTCATGGAGAGGGCGAGGGCGGCCTGATTTCCTCTGGTGGCGCTAGCGCCAACCGATCCGCTCGAAGAAGCGCGCGATCTCCGCTGCGGCAAGATCGGGCTGCTCATAGTGAACGAAATGGCCTGCATCCTCCGCGATGCCGGCTTCCAGGTCTTCGAAGTAGTTTCCGACGACGTCGATCCACGCCGACTTCAGCACAGGGTCGTGGCGGCCCCACAGGACACGCGCGGGCTGGGTGATCACCGGCGGCTTGGGCGCGGTGCCGCCCATGACGGCGAGCCGGCCGGCATTCTGCGAGATGTACCAGTTGAAGCCGCCCTGGAGGTTGCCGGGGCGCATGAAATTGTCGACCCAGCGCTCGAGCACGGCGTCGAACGCATCCTTGCGATGCGACCAGTGCGTCAGGAAATGGTGGAAGTAGGCGCGGCAGGACTCACGCGAGGCGCCGACGATGGCCGGCGCGAACGGCATCTGATGGAAGGTCTGGTACCAGATCTCGTTGATCTGCGGCGGATCGCGCCAGCGCGCACCGACGCCGTGAGTGCCGCAATTGAAGAAGAACAGCCCCGCCACGCGGTCGGGATGGCGGATCGCCAGCCGCTGCATCACGTAGGCGCCGACATCGTGGCCGACGAAGCCCGCCTTCGCGATCCCCAGACGGTCGAGAAGCGCCACGATGTCGTCGGCCAACACGTCGGGGCCGGCCTGGTCGGAAGGCCCCTGGTCCGGATTGCCGCTTTCGCCGAAGCCGCGGAAGTCCGGCGCGATCAGCCGGAAGCGATCCGACAGCCGCTCGAACATCGGCTCCCAGGTCGCCCAGAATTCCGGCCATCCGTGCAGCAGCAGCAGGGGCGGGCCGCCGCCTGCCTCGGCCACATGGGTGGGGAAGCCGCGCGTCTCGACGAAAGCGTGCCTTACTTCCGGCATCGCGCCGCTTCCGCTCAGCGTTTGACCATCGCTTCGATCAGGGTTGGTCCATCGGTTCGGGCCAGCGCCCGGTCGAGGGCGGCGTCGAAGCCCTCCGCCGTGTCGACTCTCTCGGCGGCCAGCCCGAAGCCTTCCGCGATCTTCGCGATGTTCATCGGAGGGTCGTTGAAGTCCATGCCGATCGGCGTGTCGTTGCCGTGAAACAGTTTCAGGCGGTTCTTGAGGATCTGGTAGCCCTCGTTGTTGGTGATCAGGAAGATCACCGGCAGCTTCTGGTTGGCCGCGCTCCACAAGGCCGTGATCGAGTACATGGCGCTGCCGTCGCCGATCACCGCGACGACGCGACGCGCGGGCTCGGCGATCTGCACGCCGACGGCCGCGGCGATGCCCCAGCCGATGCCGCCGCTCACATTGCCGAAGAAGCTGTTCCTGTCACGGAAGGCAAAATAGCTCGGCAGCGTCGCGGTGCTGGTGAGGCCTTCCTCGACGACGATGGCGTCCCTGGGCAGCCTGTCGCTGAGGCGCATCATCAGCCATTCGGCCGGCAGCGGCGTGGTCGTGGGCGTGGCGACCTTGGCCGCCTTCTGGGCACGCTGGGCGCTCCAGTTGCGAGGAGCGAGGTCGGCAAGAGAGGCCCTGGCCTTCTCGGCGAGCTGCGCGCCGCCCAGCTTCTTCAGCAGCGGCACCAGTGCCTTCAGGGTCTCCTTCACGTCGGCGCGGAGAGCGATCTCGGCCGGGAAATTCTTGCCCATTTCCCAGTCGCGCAGGCCGATCATCGCCACCTTGGTGGTCTCGGGCAGCGGCTCGGTCTCGCTCCATACCGACATCTTCAGTACATCCGAGCCGACACACAGCATCAGATCGTAGTCGGACAGGACGCGGCGCACGTATTTCTGGTCGCGGTTCAGCGCGCCGAGATAGGCGGGATGCTCCGACGGGAAATGCGCGCCCCAGGCCACGGTCTGCTGCAGCACGGGCGCTCCCAGTGTCTCGGCAAGCTCGGCCGCTTCGGCGAAGGCATCGGATGTCGCGATCTCGTGGCCGGCCAGGATGACGGGCTTCCTGGCGGACAGCAGGCGCCTGGCGAGCTGCTCCAGCGCGGCATCGCTCGGGCGTACCGCCGTGTCGACACGCGTGACGTCGCCCATGTCGATGGCGGCTTCGTCGTTCAGGATGTCGCCCGGCAGCGAGATGAACACCGGGCCGGTCGGCGCGGTCAGGGCGACCTTGGCGGCCCGGCGCAGGATGCGCGGCAGGTCCTCGATGCGGCTGACCTCGGTGGCCCATTTCACGACCGGCTGGGCGATCGGCACCAGCGGCGCGTAGAGCAGGGGCTCGGTCAGGCCATGGCCCTGCTCCTGCTGGCCCGCCGTCACGATCATCGGGGTGCCGGACATCATCGAGGTGTAGATCGAGCCGATGGCGTTGCCGAGCCCGGGTGCCACATGGACGTTGCAGGAGACGAGCTTACCCGACGCCCGCGCGTAACCGTCGGCCATGGCGATGACCACGGCCTCCTGGAGGGCGAGCACGTAGCCCATTTCCGGCGCCGAGGAGAGCGCATGCATGATCGGCAATTCGGTCGTGCCCGGGTTGCCGAACATCTTGGTGACGCCCTCGTCCTTCAGTACGCGCAAGAAGGCGTCGCGGCCGGTGATGGTGTTGGGGACGTGTGCGTCGGGCATCTGTTTTCTCCCTGAGAGGCGGCGAGGGTAGCGTGCGGGGAGCGCCCATGAAATGATCGATTGGATGACGGCCGGAAGACCACCCCGCGATGCGAAAAGCCCGTGACTGACCTCGAGGGCAGGATCGCGGCACTCGCGTGCTGGCGCGGCGCGGTGAAGATGGCGCCGCTGGAGGGCGGGCTGACCAATCTTTCCTATGTTGTCGAGGATGCCGGTGCGAAATTCGTCGTGCGCTGCGGCGACGACATCCCCGCCCATCACGTGTTTCGCGATCGCGAACTTGCCGCTTCGATGGCGGCACACGTCGCCGGCCTGTCGCCCGAGATCGTCCATGCCGAGCCCGGCGTCCTGGTGATGCGCTTCGTCGAGGGACGGACCTTTACGGAGGCGGATCTGCGCGGGAATATCCAACGCCTCGCGCTCCTCCTCAGAAAATGTCACCAAGAAGTAGGCGGGCATCTCGCAGGCCCGCCAAATTTCTTCTCGGTATTCCACGTGATCCGCGACTATGCGCGGACGATCCGGGCGGCGGACAGCCCGTTCACGGCCGGCCTCCCACGCTACCTGGAGGCGGGCCGGCAATTGGAAGCGGCCCAGGTGCCGATGCCGATCGTCTTCGGTCATCACGACCTGCTGCCGGGCAACGTGCTGGACGATGGAAGGCGCCTCTGGCTGATCGACTGGGAGTATGGCGGCTTCGGCACGGCCATGTTCGACCTGGCCAATTTGTCGGCGAACGGCGACTTTGGCGAAGCCGAGGATTCGGCGCTTCTGGATGCCTATTTCGACGGCAAGGTCTCGGCCGACCTGTGCCGGTCCTTCCAGGCGATGAAGGCAGCCAGCGCGTTGCGCGAGGCCATGTGGGCCATGGTATCGGACATTCATCTGAAAATCCCCGGTGCCGACTACAAAGCGCATGCGCGCGACTATCTGCGCCGCTTCGAGGAACTGATGGCCCGCTGATTGCATGTCGCTCTGCAGGATTTGACCTTGGGAGCACCTGCATGAGCCTTCGCCGACTTCGCCTTGCCGTTGCACTGGCCGCCGCTTCGCTGATCCCGCTGTCCGCGGCGCAGGCCCAGGAGAAGACGCTCCGCATCGCCATGACGGCGTCGGACATCCCGACCACCACGGGCATGCCGAACAACGGCTTCGAGGGCATGCGCTTCCTCGGCTTCCCGATCTTCGAGGGGATGATCCTGTTCGACCTCTCGAAGTCGGACCAGCTCGCGACCTTGCGGCCGGGCCTCGCCGAGAGCTGGAAGCAGGCGCCGGACGACAAGAAGACGTGGATCTTCAATCTTCGCAAGGGCGTCAAATTCCATGACGGTACCGATTTCAACGCCGACGCGGTGATCTGGAACCTCGAGCGCATCTTCAACAAGGACAGCGCGCAGTTCGAGGCGAACTCGGCGGGCATCATGCGCTCGCGCGTGCCGATCCTCGCCAGCTACAAGAAGATCGACGACAACACGGTGGCGCTCACCACCACGGTCGTCGCCTCGTACTTCCCGTGGATGGTTCCCTACATCCTGACAGCCTCGCCCACACAGTGGGACAAGCTCGGGAAGGATTGGAACAAGGTGGCCGCCGTGGGCGCCGCCGGGACCGGCCCGTTCAAGATCACCAAGGTCGTGCCGCGCCAGTCGGTGTCGCTGGGCCGCAGCGACGAATACTGGGATGCCGCGAAGAAGGCCAAGGTTGACGCGGTCCTGCTGCTGCCGATCCCCGAGGCCAACACACGCCTCGCAGCGCTGCGTTCGGGCCGTGTCGACTGGATCGAGGTGCCGCCGCCGGATGGCATTCCGTCGCTGAAGCAGGCGGGCTTCGTGATCTCGACCAATTCGTATCCGCATGTCTGGCCCTGGTTCTACAACATGGCCGCCAAGAACAGCCCGCTGGCCGACGTCCGCGTGCGCCAGGCGCTGAACTATTGCATCGACCGCGGCGCCATCGTCTCGCTGCTGAACGGCACCGCCGAGCCGTCGGTGGGCTGGCTGAAGCCCACCGATGCGGCGTTCGGCAACCCCGTGAACCGCTACACGTTCGATCCGGTGAAGGGCAAGAAGCTGCTGGCCGAGGCCGGCTTCACGTCGCAGAAGCCGCTGTCCTTCAAGGTCATGATCTCGACCTCGGGCTCCGGCCAGATGCTGCCCCTGCCGATGAACGAGGCGCTGCAGGAGAACCTCAAGCAGGCGTGCGGCGTCGAGGTCCAGGTCGATGCCGTCGAGTGGCAGGTCCTCCTGAATGCCAGCCGTGCCACGCCCGATGCGCCGTCGCTGAACGGCGCGATGGGACTGAACGTCAGCTCGCCGTCGAGCGACGTCGGCATGATGTATCGCTACTTCGCCGCAGCGAACTTCTCGCCCAACGGCTCGAACTTCGAGCAGTGGAAGGACGACAAGTTCGAGACGGCGCTCGCCACGCTGGCGGAAGCGACCGACGAGGCGGTCATCCTGCAGAACTTCAAGGCAGCGCACGAGCGGCTGGTCGACAATCCGCCCTGGCTCTACATCGTGCACGACCTGAACCCGCGCGCTTTCAGCAAGAACGTACAGGGCTTCGTGCCGGCACAGTCGTGGTTCGTCGACCTGACGACGGTCAGCCTGAAGTAGTAGGCCACCGTCGTCCTGAGTGGAGCGCCGCAGGCGCAGTCGAAGGATCTCGTTTGCGGCGCACGATCGATAGAAAGAAAAGAGGCTCTTCGACTACGCTGCGCTCCGCTCGGGGAGACGGATAAATCTCAGCCGGCGCAGAGCATCGGGATCTTGGACAGGATCTCGACCGAGCAGGTCTCGGTCGGGAAGAGGGCCCACACGGCGGCCAGGATGATCGCCAGGAAGATGAATGGCCGCAGGACACGCAGCACGACCGGCAAGAGCACCTGCAGCGCCCAGTAGGCGACGAGCAGACCGATCACCACCCCGAGCACGCGATATTGCATGCTCCAGCTGTCCCAGGTGCCGAGATTGGCCCGCGCGAAGAGTTCCTTTAGCTGTTCCACGATCAGTCGTGGAAAGGATCGGTCATCAGGATCGTGTCCTCGCGCTGCGGGCTGGTGCTGAGCAGCGCCACCGGGCAGCCGACCAGTTCCTCGACGCGACGCACGTACTTGATGCAGGTCGCCGGCAGCTCCGCGAACGAGCGGGCCCCCTGGGTGCTCTCGCTCCAGCCTTCGAACTCTTCCCAGATCGGCTTCAGCTTGGCCTGCGCGCCCATGGTGAAGGGGAAGCGCTCGATGCGCTTGCCGTCGAGTTCGTAGCCGACGCAGACCTTGATGACCTTCTCGCCGTCGAGCACGTCGAGCTTGGTCAGGGCGATGCCGTCGATGCCGTTCAGCTTCACCGCCTGGCGCACCATCACGGCGTCGAACCAGCCGCAACGCCGGCGCCGGCCGGTGTTGGTTCCGAACTCCTTGCCGCGATCGCCCAGCCCCTGGCCGATCGCATCGGTCAGCTCGGTGGGGAACGGGCCGTCGCCGACGCGCGTCGTATAGGCCTTGGCGATGCCCAGGACGTAGCCGACCGAGCCGTTGCCCATGCCGCTGCCGATCATCGCCTGTGCCGCCACGGTGTTGGACGAGGTGACGTAGGGATAGGTGCCGTGGTCGATGTCGAGCATGGTGGCCTGCGCGCCCTCGAACAGGATGCGCTTGCCGGCGGCGCGCAGCCCGTCGAGCCGCTCCCAGACGTCTTCCGCGAAGGGCAGGATCTTCGGCGCCAGTTCGAGCAGTTCGGCCGTCAGCTTGGCGGCATCGACCTGCGGCTGGCCCAGCCCCTTGCGCAGCGCATTGTGATGCGCCAGCAGCGTGTTGACCTTGAGCGGCAGCATGTCCGGTTCGCCGAGATCGCCGACCCGTATGGCGCGACGGCCCACTTTGTCTTCATAGGCGGGGCCGATGCCGCGCCGCGTGGTGCCGATCCGGATGATGTCGGGCGCGTCCTCGCGCCACCCGTCGAGGTCGCGATGCAGCGGCAGGATGAGCACGGCGTGGTTGGCGATCTTCAGGCTGTCGGGCGTCACCGACAGGCCCTGTCCGTTGACCTTCTTCACTTCGTCGAGGAAGTGCCAGGGATCGATCACCACGCCGTTGCCGATGATCGACAGCTTGCCCGCGCGGACCACGCCCGACGGCAGGAGCGCCAGCTTGTAGGTCTGGTCGCCGATGACCAGTGTATGGCCGGCATTGTGACCGCCCTGGAAGCGCACCACGACCTCGGCGCGCTCGCTCAGCCAGTCGACGATCTTGCCTTTGCCTTCGTCGCCCCACTGGGCGCCGATCACTGCCACGTTGGCCATTGCCTGATTCCTTCGGCCGGATCCCTTCACACACGAAAACGCCTCCCCGGGGCCGGTTCCGGAGAGGCGTGATGTCGGATAGCACTTCCCCTCGTCGCGAGCGAGCCGAAATGCATCCTCAGAGTGGCACGGCCTCGCCATCGATCAGGGCATGGCTGCAGCGCAGGCGTTTGGCCTCGGCGCGTGGCTCCGGCGCTGCGACGACAGCGCGGACGACGGCATAGCCCTTAGCCTGCCAGATCGCGGCATCACCCCAGCGCGTGCCCGTCTCGACATAGAGCCGCGGCCGTTCGGGCGGTGCCTCGGACGCGGCCAGCACCGCATCCATGTAGACGGTGAAGCCGGTTGCCGGCTCGCTGACGCCGTCCTCGGGATAGCCCGCGGAATAGCGCCCGCCGCGCGCCAGTTCTTCGCGCCCCTTGAGCGCGAATACCGAAAAGGAGACGCCGGTCTGGTATTCGAGGCCGCGATACTCCACGGGATCGATCGTGAGCGGCAGATCGGGCTCGGCCGCGACGACGAGCTTCACGACTTCGGCGAGGCGAGCGGCCTCCGCTTCGGCCGCGGCCGGCAGCTTGAGCTTGCCGAGTTGGGCGATGCCCTTGTCGGCGGGGCCGGCGGCGCGCAGGAGGCCGGCGAAAAGGTCTGCCACCTTCTTGTCGGTCGCAGCCTTGGCGATGCCGCCTTCGTCCTTGCGGTCGAGCGCACGCCGCAGGCGGATCAGTGCCTCGTCGGGCTGCTTCAGGCCATTGGCCACGGCGGCGACCAGTGTCGGCAGGTTGAGGTCGACCGTCAGGTCCGACACGCCGATGGCGCGCAGCGTCTCGACGGCCAGCAGGACGGCCTCGGCATCGGCCTCGGCGCTGTCGACGCCGATCAGCTCGGTGCCGACCTGGGCGAACTGCCGCTCGGGCTTCAGCGCGCTGCCGCGGACGCGGATCACGTTGCCGCCGTAGGACAGCCGCAGCGGGCGCGGCTCGTGCTTCAGCCGCGTCACGGCGATGCGGGCGACCTGGACCGTCATGTCGGGACGGACGCCCATCATGCGTTGCGAGACCGGATCCATGAGGCGGAAGGTCTGCGAAGAAAGCGCGGCGCCCGGTCCGCCCAGCAGCGACTCCTCGAATTCGACCAGCGGCGGCTTGACCCGCTCGTAGCCGAACGCGGCGAAGCGCTCGATGGCCATGTCGATGGCGCGTGCTTCACGCGCCGCGTCGGGAGGCAGCAGATCGGCCAGTCCTGCCGGTAGCAGGCCGCGATGGTCGTTGTCATTGGAACTCATGGTGCCGCTTGATAGCCCATTGCGCCCCCGATGGGGAGGCGGTTTAGGGACCGCTCGTTTTCCCGCCGCGCATGGGTTAATGCTCCGGGCATGAGTCCCGCCCCACGCCCGGACGTTTCCGTCGTGGCGCCCTGCTACAACGAGCAGGACGCCCTGCCCGAGTTCCTGCGCCGGGTCAGCGCGGTCCTGGACGGGATCGGAGGCGCCGGCGAGATCGTCCTGGTCGACGACGGGTCGCGCGATCGCACATGGGATGTATTGACTGAAGCAGCCGGCCGCGATCCCCGGATCGTCGCCGTGCGCCTGATGCGCAACCATGGCCATCAGCTTGCGCTCACGGCCGGGCTTTCGGTGTGCCGGGGCGAGCGCATCCTGATCATCGACGCCGACCTGCAGGACCCGCCCGAACTGCTGCCGGAAATGTTGGCGCTGATGGACGGCACTGACGGCAGGGGCGGAGCCGACGTGGTCTACGGCCAGCGTCGGGTGCGCGACGGCGAGAGTCTGTTCAAGCGCGCCACGGCGGCCGCCTTCTATCGTCTGATCGGTCGCCTGACCGACGTGCAGATTCCGCCCGACGCCGGCGACTTTCGCCTGGTCACGCGCCGGGTGCTCGACCTGCTGCTCGCGATGCCCGAGCGTCATCGCTTCATTCGCGGCATGGTGGCGTGGATCGGGGGACGGCAGGTCCCGCTGGTCTACGATCGTCATGCGCGCGTCGCCGGCGAGAGCAAGTATCCCGTGGCCAAGATGGTCCGGTTCGCCGCCGACGCGATCACCTCGTTCTCGGTCGTGCCGCTGATGGCGTCGATGACCATCGGCTGGGTCATGGCGGCCCTGGGCTTCGGCTTCTTCCTCTATTCGATCGTGGGCTGGTGGAACGGCCACACGCTGCCGGGCTGGACGTCGCTGATGGCCGCGGTCGGCCTGCTGGGAGGCATGCAGTTCCTGATGCTGGGAATCATCGGCGCCTATCTCGGCCGTCTCTACGACCAGAGCAAAGGACGGCCGCTGTTCATGATCCGCGACATCGTCGGCGGCCGGATCGAGGGGCCCCGGTGAGCACGCCCGACCCGCAATCATGGTCCGGCGAACCGGCGGAGTTCGACGACTACGCAGCCGAGTATCAGGGCGGCCTCGACAATCCCATCAAGCGCCTGATGGGCAGCTCGCCCGACCAGTTCATCGCGGTAAAGGCGCGCTGGCTGCTGCGCCGCGAACCGGCTTTGCGCACCGGCGGGCTTTCCGTGCTCGACTATGGCTGCGGTGTCGGCAGTCTGATGCGCGTCCTGATCGGCCTCGGTGCCAAGGGATCGTTCACCGGCTGTGACATCTCGACAGGCATGCTGCGGCAGGTCGAGAAGCGCTGGCCGCGCGAACTCGGCGCGGCGCCGGAACTGGCACCACAGCAGGGCGCCCGCACGCCCTTCGCCGACGCAAGCTTCGACGTCGTCATGATCAGCGCCGTGCTGCATCACGTGCCGGTCGCGGATCGGCCGTCGGTCTATGCCGAACTCGGCCGCGTGCTGAAACCCGGCGGCCGGCTCTATGTCTTCGAACACAACCCGCGCAATCCGCTGGTGCGTTACGTGATCGCTCGCACCCCGATCGACCGCAACGCCATCCTGCTCGACGCGAACGAGGTGCGGCACGGGCTGCTCGATGCCGCACGCTACGAACTCGACACCGACTATCTCATGTTCATGCCGCCCGGCCTGGCCTTCCTCCGCGGCGTCGACCGCCTTCTGGCGTGGCTGCCGATGGGCGCGCAATATGCCGTGGCGGCCCGCAAAGCGACCTAGGAGGGATGGATGAATCGACAGGCATTCGAAGCCGAGCTGAAGCGTGACGGCTATGACGAGATCCTCACCAGCACGACGCCGGGAGCCAGGCACAACCCCGAGCACAGCCATCCCTACGACGTGAAGGCTATGGTGATCGAAGGCGCGATCACGCTCGGCTGGGAGGGCAGGAGCCAGACCTTCCGCCCCGGCGACATCTTGGCGATGGCGCGCGGCTGCCCGCATACCGAGACGTTGGGTCCCGAAGGCGTCGTGACTCTGGTCGGTCGCAAGCACTAGTGACGAGGACACTGCCAACCTGGCAGCTTCTGCTCGCGTTCGCGCTGTCCCTGACGGTGCTGTGCGGGCTGATCGACTGGCTGCAGAACGTCCACATCATCAGCTCAAACGGCATGTACAAGAGCATCCAGGCCGAACCCTGGATCGCCGACCCGTCGACGGCGCGGCTCGACCCGTCGAATTACCTGTTCTTTCCACTCTATGGCGTCAGCGCCCGACTGCTCGATGCGCTCGGCATCGTGCGCGGGGTGCCGTGGAAACAGTTCGCCTATCTCAATGCCGTCTGGGCGAGCCTCGGCACGGTCGTCGTCTACGCCTTCGCGCATCGGCTCACGGGGAGCGCGCTCGTGGCGGCGCTGGCATCGGTGTTCCATCTGGGATGCGGCTTCGTCCTGCTGCTGTCGGTGATCAGCGAAGACATCATGCCGGGCTATGTGTTCGTCGTGGCCTCGATGGCGCTGGCCGGACTCTGGTTCGACCGGCCGACGTGGCAGCGCATCGCGATCGTCGGCGTGCTGTTCAGCCTGGGCTGGCTGATCGAATGGCGGTTGATGTTTCCGACCCTGCCGGCGCTGGTGCTGGCGCTGCTGGTCGCGGCGGAGCCGATGCGGCGGCGTATCGGCCATGTGATCGTGCTGCTGGTGTCGATCCTGGCAACGTCGGGCATCGTCCAGCTTCTGTGGGGAGGCCATAACGGCGCCGTCGGGCTGCACGACATCCTGTGGACCGGGAAGGGCGTGGCGACGGGCTGGGCCGGCGTCACCTGGGACAAGGCGTGGATGATGCTGTCCGGCGTCGGCAACTATTTCCTGCTGGTCGGCGGCTTCGTCGATCCGCGGTCGGCACGCGAGGCCATGTTGCCGCTGTCGCTATCCGTGCTCGTGCAGGCCGCGATCTTCGTCGCGAGCGTGATCCTGCTGTGGCCGCGCCGTCACGAGCCGCGCCTGCGCGCGGTCGCCATCGTCTTTCTCGGCACGCTGGGGGCGGGGCAGGTACTGAACTTCTATTCCCAGCCGCAGGACCCGCAGATGCAGCTCAACGTGATGCCGTGGCTCACGGTGGCGTGGGCGCTGCTGCTCGCGGGGATGTTGCCGTCGCGGCGCGGCGTGGCCCTCATGCTCGCGGTCCTGTCGTTCGCGCCGTTTGCCTGGAACGCCTCGGCGCTTGCCAGATGGCGCGGCGACGACACGCGCTGGCTGGCGGCGACGGCCGCGCTGGAGAAGCGCTTCCCACCCGACTCCAGCGTTTTCCTGTATTTCGGCTACGAGCCGATCACGACGTGGAAGTATGCGCTGTGGAGCCGTACGTGGGATTGGGACAACAAGGTCGCGATCCTGCCGGCGCCGTCCGCCGATCCGAAGTTCAAGTGGATCGCCGTCAACGCCGGCGCGATTCGCCATCCCGGCTGGACGGGCCCCGAGCATGCGGGGGCACTCAAGCACGACATCGATCTGGCGCTCGACCACGGCTACCGCGTCGTCGTCTCCGACATGTGGTCATGGCCGCCGGATGTCCTGGCGGCCTATCTCGGCACCGTTGCCGCGTCGGGCCGCACCGATGCAATCTACCGGATGCTGCACGAGAACTTCCGCGCGACGGAGACGTTCAGAGATCCGATCGCGGGGACTTATTACGAGTTGCAGCGTCGCTGAGGCGACGCGCGACAATCTCTCCACATTGACGGCACACCCGTCGGCCCGTATATCGGCCTCGGGCCACGCTCCCCCACCGGAGTGCATTTCTTCTGTAAGGGAGAATGACAATGACGAAGCCGTCCTTGCGTCCTGCGCGTCCCGATTTTTCTTCGGGCCCCTGCGCCAAGCGTCCGGGTTGGACACCGGAAGTTCTCAAAGATGCCGCCGTCGGGCGGTCCCACAGGTCGAAGCTCGGCAAGAAGAAGATCGTCGAAGCGGTCGACCGCACGCGCGCGATCCTCGGCATTCCGGCGGACCATCGCATCGCCATCGTTCCCGCGTCCGACACTGGTGCGGTCGAGATGGCGATGTGGTCGCTGCTGGGCAGCCGGCCGGTCGACATGCTGACCTGGGAAAGTTTCGGCGAGGGCTGGGTCACCGATGTCATCAAGCAGCTCAAGCTCAAGGACACGCGCACTCTCAAGGCGCCCTACGGCCAGATAGCCGACCTTAAGGTGGTCGACTGGAAGCATGATGTCGTCTTCACCTGGAACGGCACGACCTCCGGCGTGAAGGTCCCGAACGGCGATTGGATCGCCGACGACCGCGAGGGCCTGGCGATCTGCGATGCGACCTCTGCCGTGTTCGCGATGGACCTGCCGTGGGCCAAGCTCGATGTCGTCACCTGGTCCTGGCAGAAGGTCATGGGCGGCGAGGGTGCGCACGGCATGCTCGTCCTGTCGCCGCGCGCCATCCAGCGGCTGGAGAGCTATTCGCCGCCGTGGCCGATGCCCAAGATCTTCCGCCTGACCTCGGGCGGCAAATTCTCCGAAGGCATCTTCAAGGGCGAGACGATCAACACGCCGTCGCTGCTCTGCATCGAGGACGCGATCGATGGCTTGAAGTGGGGCGAGGGCGTCGGTGGACTCAAGGGCCTGATGGCACGCTCCGAGGGCAATCTCGGTGTGCTCGAGGCCTTCGTCGAGTCGCGCCCCTGGGCGGCGTTCCTGGCGGCAGACAAGGCGATCCGCTCCAACACATCGGTGTGCCTCGTAGTCAAGGCGCCGTGGTTCATGGCGCTGCCGGCCGACAAGCAGGCTGCGGCGGCCAAGAAGATGGGCGACCTGCTCGAGACCGAGAAGGCGGGCTACGACGTCGGCTCCTATCGCGACGCCCCGCCGGGCCTGCGCGTCTGGTGCGGCGCCACGGTCGAGAAGAGCGACCTCGAAGCGCTGCTGCCGTGGCTCGACTGGGCCTACGGCGAGATCGAGCGCGAGTTCTCATAGCTGGGGGCGCGCCACTCCAGTGGCGCGATCTTTCCCGGTTAACACATCGCACGACCCGCCACTGGAGTGGCGCGCCCCCAGTACAAGAATTTGGAGTCATCCCATGGCAAAGCCCAAGGTTCTCATCTCCGACGAGCTTTCCCCGCGCGCCGTCGAGATTTTCTCGGAGCGCGGCTGCGACGTCGATTTCAAGCCGGGCCTCAAGCCCGCCGAGCTGCGCGAGATCATCGGCAACTACGAAGGTCTGGCGATCCGCTCGGCCACCAAGGTGACGGCCGAGGTTCTGGCCGTGGCCAAGAAGCTCAAGGTCGTGGGCCGGGCCGGCATCGGCGTCGACAATGTCGACATCAAGGCAGCCACGTCGCACGGCGTCGTCGTCATGAATACGCCGTTCGGCAATGCCATCACCACGGCCGAGCACGCCATCGCTCTGATGTTCGCCGTCGCCCGCCAGGTGCCGGAAGCCAATGCCAGCACTCAGGCCGGCAAATGGGAAAAGAACAAGTTCATGGGCACGGAGCTCAGCTTCAAGACGCTGGGCCTGATTGGCTGCGGCAACATCGGCTCGATCGTGGCCGAGCGCGCCATCGGCCTGAAGATGCGCGTCGTAGCCTACGACCCGTTCCTGAGCGACCAGCGCGCCACCGAACTCGGTGTCGAAAAGGCGACCTTGGAGCAGTTGCTGGCGCGCGCCGACTTCATCACGGTGCACACGCCGCTCACCGAGCAGACCAAGAACATCCTGAGCCGCGCCAACCTGATGAAGACCAGGAAAGGCGTGCGCATCGTCAACTGCGCGCGCGGCGGGCTGGTCGACGAGCTGGCGGTCCGCGACCTGCTGGTCTCGGGCCACATCGCGGGCGCGGGCTTCGACGTGTTCGTCGAGGAGCCCGCGAAGAGCAACGTCCTGTTCGGCGCCCCGAACCTCGTCTGCACGCCCCATCTCGGCGCCTCGACGGTCGAGGCGCAGGAGAACGTGGCGCTGCAGGTCGCCGAGCAGATGGCCGACTACCTGCTGACTGGCGCGGTCACCAACTCTCTCAACATGCCCAACGTCTCGGCCGAGGATGCGCCCAAGCTGGCGCCCTATCTCGATCTCGCCGAGAAGCTGGGCTCGTTCGCCGGCCAGCTCACCGACACCGACATCAAGGCCGTCTCGATCGAATACGAAGGTCTGGTTGCCAAGCTGAACGTCAAGCCGCTCACGCAGGTGGCGCTGATGGGCGTGCTGCGCCCGCAGCTCACGTCGGTCAACATGGTCAATGCGCCGGTCATCGCCCGCGAGCGCGGCATCGAAGTGGCCGAGGTCAAGCACGAGCGCGAGACCGACTACAGCTCGATGATCCGCCTGTCGGTCACGACCGAGAAGAACACGCGCTCCGTGACGGGCACGCTGTTCGGCGGCAAGCATCCGCGCATCGTCGAGATCAAGGGCATCGAGATCGACGCCGAGTTCGCGCCGCACATGCTCTACATCACCAACGATGACAAGCCGGGCTTCATCGGCCGGCTGGGCACGCTGTTGGGCGAGGGCAAGGTCAACATTGCCACCTTCCATCTCGGTCGCGACAAGCCGGGCGGCTCGGCCATCGCGCTGGTCCAGGTCGACCAGCCGCTTTCCGCCGATCTGATGACCAAGATCAGCGGCATCGAAGGCGTGATGCAGGCCAAGTCGCTGGGCTTTTAGGTTTTGCTTCCCCTCTCGCCAGGGGGCAGCAAATCATCGAATGAGCGAACAAGGCGGCCGTTCTCGCCGACGACCGGTTGATCAGGGTCGGCGGAGGTGTCAGCCTTGCGGACAAGGTCACCGAAATCGAGGCACGTTCGCCTTTCGATCTGACCGACGGCGACTCGCCATTCAGAAACGTCGGTCGGACCGGAGCCGGCTTGCTTCAGGCCGCGACGTTCTTCGCCCAGCAGCTTGAGTTGGTCGACAACCAGCCCGACCGAACGCACGCCCTTCTTCCCTTTCCACACCACAACCTTGAAGAAGGAGGAAGGGATTTGCACGTCATCTGCCCAAAGGTCCACGCTGTCGTTGAAGATGGGACCTTGAAACGAGCAGATCCGATTGAGCGAGTCCTCCGCGATGGCGCCATTCTCGAGGATGTAGCGTTCGGCGCCCTGCCAGAACTTGACGGTCTGGTTGAAGCGGAAATGTTGTGGCGAACAGTTGGTAAAGTGATAGGTGTCGGCGTTCGCCCGCTCAGCCTCTTCCTCGGCCCCCCAATTGGGGTCCATGCGGCGCGTGAGGTGGCCGCGGTCGAACAGGTGTGACCAGCCCGAATAGAATGTTTGGTCGATAAAGAAGCTCGCACTGATGCGGGGATATTTATACCAGGTTTCTCCTTCGGCGCCGCCCTTCGCCTCGCCAGTGTCGCGGTCGACGTCGACATAGCGTTTGCCGTCGATGTTGGTGGCGGTAAAAAGCGCAATCCGCTTTGTCCTGTGCATCTTGATGCTGAAGTGCTCGTACTTGAGTTCGCCGTTGTCGGCGTTCGGCTCGCCCGCCCGGAGTGGGGCTACGTGCTTGACGAGCTTGGCGTCGGGCGACGGCATCTGGACGGAGAAGCCGCTAATGAACGTCGAGCTGTAGCCGCTGCGGTTGCTGTAATCCTGATCTATCGGCACTTTCTCGGCACCGCGCGACAGGCTCTTCAGCGGGGCCGTAGGCGCGGGGGCCGCAGTGATCGTCGGGGAAATGCCGACTCCCCCCACTCGTACGGTCACTTCGATGGGGATGATGACCTTCAGTTCTTGCGTGTCGGACCGGCTGCTCATGATGGTACCTGTTGGAGTAAGCGGTGTGGGATGGGAGGGGGCAGTCGGAACGCGCGCCGATTCCGCCGATGCCTGAGGGGGCCGTGGTGGCGAGAGCCGGCGCGGGCCTGCGCCGGCGCCTGCCGGCCGCTTGCAGTAATCCAATGCACTGCGCAGAAGTGCTTGCTGGTCGGGAGCCAGTTGCGGCAGCTGCCGCTGCAGGTCTTCGTAGATTGCGCTGATGCGAACGCCCTCATTTACGTTGATCGAGATAGGCCTGCCGTCCTCGTCGATCTTTTCCAGGAAAGGTTCGCCGTAGTGGTGCAGGGCGACCAGTTCCCAAGCATCGTTCATGACCGGCGCACCCGACGAGCCGTGATCGGTATCGGTCTCATAGAGCAGGGTTCGCTTCGTACGGCCGGTTAGTAGGTTGCTCCGAAGCGCCACCATCTTGGGCGCTCCTCGTGGGTGCTGGATGATGTTGACGTTCATACCGAGCGCGTGCTTGTCGGCTTGATTCGACAGAACGCAAAAGCCCAGATCGGACAGGTTTGCGCTGCCTGAAACACGTTCGCCGACTGCGACCAGCGCATAGTCCAGGTCATCTTCCGCCGAAAATAGCGCCAGTTTAGTCGGGTCGAGGCTGCATACGGTACCGCGGTTCTGGACGCCCGTATGGTCGACTTCACGATCGAACGTAATCTGGGTCGCGCGCGCGGAGTCGGCGTTCTCGATGACGTGCTGGTTTGTGAGCAGCAGATCGGGACTCACGAGAAAGCCGGTGCCCGCTTCCCACTTGCCGCCGTTGTTCGCCTCGATGTAGGCGACGGCCCTGCGGATGCGCGCGCCTTCGTGAAGGAACCATACCGCCTCGAGGTCTTCCTGATCGCCCTGGATCGATTCGGCGCCACGCCGTCGCGTCGGAGTCTGAAAGGCCGCCATTCGATTGTAGAATTTCGCTCGCCGCTCCGGATCATCCTCGGCGAGGCGCCGCTGCTTGCGCTCAACCATCCGCCTCGATCGCTTGCGCTGCTCGCTTGTTGCCTGAACGCGCGCTTCAAACGCCTCCTTTATGCTCGTCATGCCTGCCCCCCGGGTGAACCTGTACGACAGTAGGAAGCAAAATCCGCGGTTGTCTAGCTGGTGAAATGTTAAACCTTTTCGATGATCGACGGACGCTGTTGCGCGCAAGAGTGGTCTTATTCTTCTCACATCGGCTCGAGAAAACATGGGTCGCGATCGATGGTGTTGGAGTTAAGATGGTCACTGGTTGATGGAATTGAGGTTTCGATGCCCCGTGTCCGTGAAATCGAGGAGGACGGCGGTGACTCCGTCCTCAAGGCCGTTTTCGACCGGCAGCGCGAGATGTTTGGCGGCCTGCTGAACCCCACCAAAGTCATGGCGCATTGCCCGCCGATCCTGAAGGCGGCCGGCCTGTTGGGCCAGTCGATCGAAGTATCAGGCCTTCTGCCCAAGGGTTTGCCCGCGCTTCTCTACGTGCGCGTTGCGACGATCAACGGCTGCCCGTTTTGAATTGATATCAATTCCAGCCATGTGCTGGAAACGACGGACGGTGGGATGGAGAAGCTGGCCGAGGTCACGAGCTGGCGCGACAGCACGCTCTTCAGCGAGGCCGAGCGGCTGGCGCTCGAATATGCCGAGCGCATCACCTACACCGACCGGAAGGTCGACGATGCGCTGGTCGAGGATCTCAAGCGGCACTTCACGGACGCCCAGATCGTCGAACTGACGGCGGCGATCGCGATGGAGAATTTCCGCTCGAAATTCAATCCGGCGCTCGGGATCGAGGCGCAGGGCTTTTGCATGGTGCCTAAACGGGGTTAGGCTGGCGGCAACAACAGAAGCCGGTGGAAACGATGACCGAGACCGTCCGCTACATGGATCGCACGAGGGACTACTATCGCGCGCTCGGCTACCCGTCCGACTATGAATGGTCGCGCTTCGACACGGTGCCGTTCGCGCCTCTCGCCAAGCCCTTGTCCCAGGCGAGGATCGGTCTGGTCACGACGGCAAGTCCGCCCGACCTCGGCAATCGCGATGCGTCCGGCACGCGGCAGGTCTGGTCGGGCGCGATCTCGCCGGCGCCGGCCAAACTCTTTACCGACAACGTCGCCTGGGACAAGGAATCGACCCATACCGGCGATCGGGCCAGCTTCCTGTCGATCGAGGCCGTTCAGCAATGGGCAGTGGAGGGCCTGGTCGGCGGTGTGACGGCGCATTTCCAGGGCGTGCCCACCGAGTACAGCCAGCGCAAGACGATGGAGATCGATGCGCCGCAGGTCCTGGAGCGATTGCGCGCCGACGGCGCCGACGCGGCGTTGCTCTCGCCACTTTGACCCGTCTGCCACCAAACCGTGAGTTTGGTCGCTCGCCATCTCGAAGCCAATGGAATGCCGACCGTGATCGTCGGCTCCGCCCTGGACATCGTCGAATATTGCGGCGTGCCGCGCTTCCTGTTCACGGACTTCCCGCTCGGCAATCCGTGTGGCCCGCCGTGGCGGCAGGACCTGCAGCGCACGATCGTGGGGCAGGCGTTGGGTCTCCTGCGCGATGCCGACGCGCCGCGCACCACAGGGCGCTCGGACGTGCTCTGGCCGTCCGACGACGACTGGCGCCCACGCTATGGGCGCGTGAAGCCTGAGGATGTCGAGCGCCTCAGGGCGCTGGGCGAAGAGCGGCGGCGCCAGCAGGCGCAGGGGCGTAAGCCGGAGTAAGGCGGCCCGCGACCGCTATTCCATCTGGACGTTGAGCTCGCGCAGCTTCTTGGCCCAGAAGGCGTGCTCTTCGCCGACGAATTTGGTGAACTGGGCACGGGTGCGGTCGGGCGGCATTTCGAGCCCGTCGCGGGCCAGCGCCTCTTGCCACTTTGGATTGTTCATCGCCTGCTTGCTCGCCTTCTCGATCTTGTCGAGAATGTCGGGCGGCGTCTTGGCAGGGGCGAACAGGCCCTGCCAGCTGGTGACGACGACGTCGATCCCCTGTTCCTTGAGCGTCGGCACGTCGGGCATGGAACTGACGCGCTTGTTGCCGGTCACCGCCAGCGCCTTGAGGTTGCCGCCCTTGACCTGGGAGACTGCCGGCGGCAGCGACGAGAAATTCATCGTGATCTGGCCGCTGATGACATCGGCCACCGCCGGTCCGGTGCCTTTGTAAGGCACGTGCGTGATCTTGATGCCGGCCGCTTCCGCAAACAGCGCGCCGGCGAGGTGATTGTTGCCGCCGACGCCCGACGACGAGAAAGTGAGCTTCTCCGGATCCTTCCTGGCCATCGCTACAAGCTCGGCCGCGTTCTTGACCGGCACCTTGTTGCCCACAACCAGAACGTACTGATAGTCCGTGATCTGGCAGATGGGTGCCAGTGAGGCGAGTGTGTCGATCATGCCCTTCTGGACATGCGGGTTGATGATCACGTTGGTGCCGACGGCGACGAACAAGGTCTGGCCGTCCGGCTTGGCGTTCGCCACGGCGCGCAGGCCGATCGAGCCCGCCGCGCCGCCCTTGTTTTCGACGATGATCTGCTGACCGATCACCGGCGTCATGACGTGCGCCAGCTCGCGGGCATTGATGTCGGTGCTGCCACCTGCGGCATAGCCGACCACGAAGGTGACGGGCCCCGTCGGCCAGTTGGCCTGGGCGCGCGCGGCGGACGGCAGCAACAGGGACGAGCCGCCGAGGGCCAGGGCATGGCGCCGGGTGATTGGAAACATGTTTCTTCCTCCTCTGACGCGCGCGGTTCATCCGCGGCGCGCGACCTCAGTTTGCCGAGACCTTGAAGCCAATTCCGACGAGCGGCAAGCGGGCGCCTAGTTCTTGCCTGCCACGTATCGGCCGGCGCCGTCGCCCGCGAGCTTGCCCAGCACCGCGCCGGAGACCAGGCCCGTGCCGCCGGGATAGTTGTGATAGAATAGGCCTCCGACGAGCTCGCCCGCCGCGAACAGGCCCGGGATCGCGTGCCCGTCGGTGTTCTCGACCTCACCCTCGTTGCTGATTTTCAGCCCGCCGAAAGTGAAGGTGAGGCCGCAGGTCACGGCATAGGCCTCGAACGGACCTTCGTCGATGGTGTTGGCCCAGTTACTCTTCGGAACGGCGAGGCCGCGGGTGCCGCGGCCGTCCTTGACCGCCGGGTTGAACGGCACCTCGGTCATCACCGCCGCGTTCCAGTCCTTGATGGTCTTCAGGAACTGCTGCGCGTCGACGCCCTCGAGCTTCTTGGCCAGCTCCCCGATCGTATCGGCCCGCACCTTGGTCATGCGCTTGATGCGGTATTCGTCGCGCAGCTTGTCGAGCACCTTCGAGTCGAATATCTGCCACGCGAACTGCTGCGGCTGCGACAGGATCACCGCGCCGTACTTGGCGTAAGTGTAGTTACGGAAGTCCGCGCCCTCGTCGACGAAGCGCAGCCCGTTGGCGTTCACCATGATGCCGAGCGGGTAGGAGTGCTTCTGGAAATTGTCGCCGACATCGAGGTCGCCGAACTCCGGTGCGTTCATGTCCCAGCCGACCGCGTGGCCGCCCGACCAGTTGCCGTGCGGCTTGGCGCCGATCTCCAATGCCATGTTGATGCCGGCGCCGGTGTTGAAGCGGGTGCCGCGCACCTTGGCGAGATCCCAGGTCGGGCCGAGATAGCGCGTGCGCATCTCGGCGTTGCTCTCGAAGCCGCCGCAGGCCAGCACGACCGCCTTGGCGCCGATCCGGACCTTGCGGCCCTTGTGGCGGGCCACGACGCCGCGCACGACGCCGTCCTCCTCGATCAGCGACACCGCTGCGGTCTCGTAGTGGATGGGAATGCCGGCCTTTAACGCGGCCTTGTGCTCGAGATCGACCAGGCCCGGCCCGCCGCCCCAGGCCTCGACCGCGAGGCCGCCCCAGAACTTGTACTTGCCGTTCACCTTGAAGGCCTGGCGGCCGTAGCTCGGCTGGAAACGCACGCCCTTGGAGCGCATCCACTTCATGGTCTCGAAGCTGCGGCCGATCAGGATGTCGGTGAGCTCGGGGTCGCAACGGTAGTTGGTCACCCGGCCCATGTCGTCGAGGAATTCGTCGGCCGAATAGCTGCCGAAGTCGACATCGCGCTTCTCGTCCTCGGTCAGGTCGTAGAGCTGCACCAGGTCGTCGACGCCGTTGAACACCACGCGCATGGCCCCGGCCGTGTAGGTGCTGTTGCCGCCGCGCTCGGCCTCGGGGGCGGCCTCCAGCATGGCGACCGACGCGCCCGTCTCGCGCGCGGCGAGGGCCGCGCACGCCGCGGCATTGCCCGCGCCCACCACCAGTACATCGACCTGAAAATCGTCCACGCCTCGCTCCTCACCTGACCTGGGCCTCACCACTGGGGAGCGGCCCGGATGGGCCGCGTCTCGAAGGGTGGGCAACAAGCGAAGGGCTCGTTCCGCTGCTTCGAGACGCTCGCTGCGCTCGCTCCTCAGCATGAGGTGATGGCATTCGTATAGCGCGTTTTACCTTCGCCCGAACTGTTCTAGAATAGGCTCAATGGGTGATCGTTTCGACCGTCTTGCGGCCCGCCATGCGAATGTCGAGGCCCTGCTGCGCCGGCCCGGCATCGGCCACAATAACGGACCGACCTTCGACATGTCGTGGGAGGCTTGGGTGTGGCGCCGCGCTGCCGCCAAGGCCTGGAAGACACCCAAGCCCGAAGTGGCGATGCTGCGGCTGAAGCGGGCCGAGCGGCTGGGCATCACCTATCGCGAACTCACCTCGGCCCTGATGGATTCGGGCGCGCATCTCGGCGCCGCGGTGATGCCGCTGTCGCTGGCCGCCCGCGTCCGCCGCGGTCCGAACCGCGAAATCATCGTCGAACCGCGCAACTCGATCGCCGCCCTGGTGGCGAGGTTCCGTGGCCGCCTGTTCATCCTGGGTGACATCGATGCCGTGCCGGGTCTCTCCGAAGAGGAGCGCGCCGGCTTCCTGCAGATCCTCAACCGCGCCTTCGACGGCAAGGTCGAGGCGGTCGGCTGGGGCCATGACGGACCCGCCCTTCGCGCCATGCTGAAGGCCAATGCGCTGCCGCACCAGGAAGCCTTCATGGTCGGCGCCAGCATGGGCCATCGCATTCTCGCAGAAGCCGCCGGCCTGCCGCTCACCAAGGACATCGACACGTGGCTTGCCCCGGCGGGGTGAGGTATCTGATGAGGTATGACCTCATCGTTTGAACCGCCCCTGAAGGGCATCCGCGTCGTCGAACTCACCCACACCATCCTCGGGCCGTCCTGCGGCATGATCCTGGCCGACCTCGGCGCCGAGGTCATCAAAGTCGAACCGGTCGATGGCGATCGCACCCGCAAGCTGCGCGGCTTCGGGGCGGGCTTCTTCGGCTACTTCAACCGCAACAAGAAGAGCCTGGCGCTCGACGCCGATTCGCCCGAGGGCCGCAAGGTGCTGGTGAAACTGCTCGAAAAGGCCGACGTGCTGATCGAGAACTTCGCGCCGGGCTCGATGGCCAAGCGCAAGCTGGGGCCGACGGATCTCGAGAAGATCAACCCGCGCCTCGTCTACTGCGCGCTGAAGGGCTTCCTGCCCGGTCCCTACGAGATGCGGCCGGCGCTCGACGAGGTCGTGCAGATGATGGGTGGGCTGGCCTACATGACCGGCCCCAGCGGTCGGCCGCTGCGGGCGGGGACTTCGGTGATCGACATCGTAGGCGGCATGTTCGGCGCCTTCGGAACGGTGCTGGCGCTGAAGCAGCGCGAGCGCACGGGGAAGGGCGGGCTGGTCGAGAGCGCGCTGTTCGAATCGGTGGTCTTCCTGATGGGGCAGCACCTCGCGATCACTGCGATCAACGGCGCCGCGCCGCCGCCCATGCCCGAACGGGTGAGCTCGTGGGCGGTCTACGAGATCTTCAACACCGCCGACGAGCTGCAGGTCTTCATCGGCATCACCAGCGACGGCCAGTGGAAGCGCTTCTGCGAATTCTTCAAGCAGCCGGAGCTGGCGGTCGACCCCAGGCTCGCCACCAACAACCTGCGTATCGAGGCGCGGCCGTGGCTGGTGCCGAAGGTCGCCGCCGTGTTCAAGGCCTACCCCAAGGAAGCGCTCGAGCAGATGTGCCTCGAGGCCGACATCTCGTTCGCGCCGGTCGCGCGACCGCAGGATCTGTTCGATCACCCGCATCTGCTGGCCAACGGCTCGCTGGCACCGACGACCTTGCCGGGTGGCGTGCAGACCCGATTGCCGTTGCTGCCCTTCCGGATGATGGGCTGGCGGCCGCCGCTTATCGCGGACCCGCCGACCATCGGTCAGCACAATGATGAGGTGTTGTCGGAGATCGGCTATGACGCGGCTGCTATCGAAACGCTGGCAAAGGCGGGAACGATCGCGGCCGCGTGAAAGCCTGGGACATGCCGGACGTTACTTGACGATACTGGCGGGGCAGCGTGTCAGATCTCCCCCCCCCCCCCCCCCCCCCCCCC
>Ga0209284_10000182_pt1 | contig 98277 bp, 89 predicted proteins | sample FRY03_FD_187211 | JGI IMG/M metagenome (GOLD analysis project Ga0209284, IMG submission 187211) | Freshwater microbial communities from Lake Fryxell liftoff mats and glacier meltwater in Antarctica - FRY-03 (SPAdes) (version 2) | ecosystem: Environmental > Aquatic > Freshwater > Ice > Glacier... | reverse complement strand
TTTGCCGCATCCTTACCTGAGGCTGGAAAATTGGTAATTAAATTGAATGTGGTTGTTTCCGGGAGCCTGTAAAGTGCAAAAGCCTTTGGATTAGAATTATATTCCGCAGTATCGGTTTCGCTCATTTCAATTCAGTTATCATAACAGTTAATCGTGAAGTGCAGAGAAGTCTTTGTTGCTCATCTACAATTTCAATTGACCAAACATGTGTTCTTTTTCCTTGATGGATAATGATCGCTTTTCCAAACACAAATCCCTGACTGGCTGATCTTAAGTGATTTGCATTAATTTCAAGTCCAACCGGAGCCTGATTAAGATCTTTAACAAGTAAAAAAGAGCCCATGCTGCCCAAGGTTTCAGCTAAAGCTACCGAAGCTCCTCCATGTAGCAGTCCCATTGGCTGTATGGTGCGGTGATCAACCGGCATAGTAGCTTCGAGATGGCCTGGTTTTGCAAGAGTAATCACAATGCCAAGTGCTTCAGCTAATGTGCCTTTCTGTCCTTGATTAATTTGATCTAATGGAAAATCCATGCTTACTTTTGTACAAAGATATTGAATCATCTAAATGATGGAAGAACAAAGGAAATCGAGAATTCTAGTGGTGGATGATGAAGATCATTTAAGAGAGATGATCATGTTTAATCTTGAGCAGGAGGGGTATGAAACGGATGAAGCCGTCAATGGGATCGAAGCCTTGCGTAAAGCGCGCACAGAGCGGTTTGATCTGATAGTACTAGATGTAATGATGCCTGAAATTGATGGTTTTGGGGTTTGTCAAACTCTCAGAACTGAAGGCAATACCACACCGATATTATTTTTAACAGCTCGTCAAAATACTCAAGATAGAATATCCGGATTAAAGATTGGCGCCGATGATTATTTAGGAAAGCCTTTTCATTTGGAAGAACTGGTTTTGAGGGTGCAAAAGCTGATTCAAAGGCAGGGTAGGACGCAGACCGGAGCTCCTGACGACTACAGTTTTGCAGGAGGCAGCATTAATTTTAAGACTTTAATGGCCAAAGACAGATCTGGAAATGAAGTGGAATTGGGCAAGAAGGAAGCCCAATTGCTGAGATTGATGATTCAAAAGAAGGGAGAAGTCATTAGCCGAGTAGAAATTTTGGAAACCGCCTGGGGGCACGATGTTTATCCTTCTACACGCACCGTTGACAATTACATTACTACCCTTCGGAAAATTTTTGAGATCAATCCAAGGCAACCTTTGCACATTCATTCCGTCAGAGGAATAGGATATAGGTTTACGCCATAAGATTTAGAAAAAAGTTTTTCGATTAGAGGCAACCAACAATAAAACCTACGTCTTATTAATACATACGCGGTGTTCCAGGACTGCGTTGGTTTCAAAATTTTCCTTGCAGGTTTACAGAAAAGGGCTCAATGGAGCCCTTTTTTGCGTTTAGTAAATTCTCAATCAAAGAAAATTAAAGTATTGATTACCAATTAATTATTAAGTCATTTTTACGTAAACTACTTTTTTAGTTTCAAAAAATTCCTCTTCGAAGTATTTGCTCAAAGGATAGATTTCAATAGCTCTTTTTATTCCTTTCAGCTCTTCATCGAGATCACCCCCCTTTAAATAGAGAATTCCATTGGGCAATGTATTTTTTTGCTCTATGCTGAATTTCCCATTAGTCCAAGGTAAAAAAGCTGGCAGAGCAGCTACAGCTCTGCTCAGTACAAAATCGAATTTCCCTTTTACTTTTTCAGCTCTCAGGTTTTGGGCAATGGCGTTCTTTAATCCCAATTCTTTGATCAAATCATCAACCACCAGAATCTTTTTGCCTATGGAGTCAACCATAACAATTTGACTATCAGGGAATAATATTGCTAATGGAATACCTGGAAATCCACCTCCGGTACCGATGTCCAAAACGTTTGAACCCTTTTTAAAGGTCATAACTCTTGCTATTCCAAGTGAGTGAAGAACATGACGCTCAAAAAAGTGCTCGGTGTCTTTTCTAGAAATGCAATTGATTTTTTCATTCCATTCCAGGAATAAAGGGGCAAGTCTTCTAAACTGATCTTTCTGTAAATCAGTGATTTGCGGAAAATACTTCTCAATCAAGTCCAAGCCCATTTTAGGTTCAGATGTGATCTTTAACGTCTTTGATCATATTGAGAAGAAACTCTCTCGCCCTGAATAATTGGGCTTTAACGGTTCCAAGCGGGAGGTTTAATTGTTCTGAGATCTCTTCATAAGAGTATTCTTCAAAATATCTCAATTCAACCAATTCACGATAGCGGGGTTTCAATTGTTGAACGATATCGCGCAACTTATTAATTCTTTGCTGGCGTTCCATGCTCGCCATAGGATCCAATTCTTCATCTCTTACCGAAAAGGCCATAGAATCGCCCTCTTCATTGGTAAATCCTGCATCGAGAGACATAGCCTGAATCCTTTTTTTGCGGATATGGTCGATACAGTTATTGGATGCTATCTTAAAAAGCCAGGTACTAAATGCGAATTGCGGAGTGTATTGATGCAATCGTTTGAAAGCCTTTCCAAATGCTTCAATAGTTAAATCGTCAGCATCATCTTTGCTGTTCACCATACGCAGGATCATAAAGTAAATGGAATCGCGGTAACGCTCCATCAACTCAGCGTAGGCTTTCTGGTCTTTTTTATTCAGCGCTCGCTGAACCAGATCGTAGTCGTATTTTCCTTTTTCAGAAAGGTTTCCCTCTACCTCCATGTTACTGGTTTGGCAATCATTCCCCATAAAGCTACAAATGGCATAAACAACATGAGCAAAGCTTCATAAAACCATGCTGAAATAGCGAGGTCTTTGTTCAATAACCATTTTGCAGACAGGCGAAAGATAATAAATTGAATCAGGTACCGGATAAAAAGGAGAGCAATTACTAACAGTATGGATGTTTGCAAGTAAAGAAGTGCTGCTAAAGCTATCATCATCAGCCAATAGCTCATTGGAAACATGGCCAATAGCATCCGGTGTAAAAATCGATATTTAGGAGCAACGGAGAAATGTCTTCGCTTTTGCTTAATCCAGTCGGAAAATGTTGACTTTGCTTCTGTTTCCATCTGTGATTCAAGTGAAATTACCACGGATGTATTTTTGCTATTGGCCACTTGATTAATAAAAAGATCATCATCCCCGCTAAGTAAATTCATGTGACTTCTGAATCCGCCAACTTTGAAGAAAGTATCTTTTGTATAAGACAAATTTCTACCAACCCCCATATAAGGCAATCCGCTCATGGCCATGCCAAAATAATTGAGTGCCGTTTGGTAAGCGTCAAAACGGATTAAAGCGTTTAAAATGCCTTTTTGTCTCTTGTATGGACTATATCCGAGAATAATAGGACGATCAATTCCAGTCATCATTTCACGGATCCAATTGTGCCCTAGGGTTCGGCAATCGGCATCAGTGAGAAGGATTCTCTCATACTTAGCGGCCTTGATGCCAAGTGTAATAGCAAATTTCTTGCCCTGCATTCGCTGTTTTTCTTCATCCAAATGAGTTACATGCAAATTAGGGTATCGAACTTGTAATGCCTTCAGGATGTCTGCTGAGTCATCCCAGCTATTGTCATTTATAACAATCACTTCAAAATTCGGATAGTTCTGCTCCAAAACGGAAGGAATGAGATCCATCAGATTTTTTTCTTCATTACGGGCGCATATAATAACAGAAACGCCTGGTAATTCAACTTGTTCTTTTCCCGGTTTCCATCGCGAAACCTTGAATTGAATGAAGAGAAACCAAATAAGCTGAAATAGAACTGATGCTCCTAGGATACCCAAGAAAATCAGTTCAAGTATTGTGTCAGGGAGGTTAAAGCTCCACATAATCTTAATTAGGCAGGCAAAAATACTCTGAACTGCGCCATACACAAAAGAAAAGGCGGCTTAAGGCCGCCTTTTTATCCACATTTGTTCAATTATCTGATAACCACACTTCTATTGGCACTGTAGTTCTCAGAATCAAGCCTGATTTGATAAACTCCTTTACCTAAGTCTCCAAGTTCAAGTGTTGTGAATCCTGAATTGTTAACTTGTTGGCTAAGTGCCAATCTTCCGCTCATATCATAAATGGAAACAAGCAGTGTATTTCCGGAAATATTGCTCCAGTTCAAATTGATTACATTTTCGCTTGGATTTGGGAAAATACTGAATTGAACTGGCTTTTCATTTTCAAAGATGTTATTTGGATCAATACAGAAATCTTCTTCAATTGATCCTCCGAATACCCCTCCGCTCAATAGTTCAACACTATTTTGATTTAACATAGTAAAACTACCATCTCCATAATCGCAACACATTCCATCTCCAAAAGAATCATCTACTCGAAGCGTGTAACAGCCGTTCACAAGACAGAGTTCGGTAATTACTTCGGTACCGTTTATGCCATCAGCGTAGGTACCACCTGAGTATATAACATCATTGTCCGAATTAAAAATTTCCCAAGATGTTTCTGTGCCATAATCATCCAATACCAGCACTAAAGAGTATTGAACAGTTTCCTCTATAAATGCATTAAATGATGAGCTGTTACTGTTATTATTAAGGTTTTCATCAAGTCCATTATTTGGATTGCTCAGGCTGACTACCAAAGTATTGATGCCATCGACTAAATTCAATGTAGGGAGACTTACATTTTCCTGTTCGCCTTGTGCTAAATTGCCATTCCAAGTAAAAGTGCCCTGATTTCCGTTCAAAACATGACTTACCGAAACTGAAGTAAGATTATCAGTCCCCATATTTCTGATTTTGATAACCGGGGTTGTTTGAGCTCCACAAATGGTAGATCCATCTAATCCTTCAGGAGCAATGACGGCAGCATCGAGGGCATACGAAATTGCTCCATCCGGATAGCCATCAATATAAGTAACGCCAGAATTGGATGGGTCTAACCAATCGCGCAACCTAGTTAAAGAACTAGCTCCATTCCAAGAAACTCCAAATCGCCCAAAATAATCAAATTGTCCATTATTGTTATTTCCAGCACACGCTGCGGCCCCGCCATATAATTGTCCAATGATGCGATGGTTTTGATCAAATAAAGGCGAACCTGAAGAACCTCCCTCAGTAACACCATCTTCCCATTGATTTATCCACCAAACTTGCGCTCCACCTGTGCTTTGGTGATAGGGAGCATCATTTTCGAAACAGATTTTTTTCACATCACCACTTGGATGATGAATACCAACAGCACTGCTAACGGTTAAATCATCGCTATTATCCCAACCGTCATATTGCACATTGAATTCAGCGGGTGGAGTTTCGTTCAGTTCTAATAAAGCAAAATCGGAACCACTATTATTAGCACGCACAACCGCACCTGATAAACTTTGATTAGTTGGACCATTGCTGCCTACGCAATTGACTGATTGGTGATTAAAGTAAAATACCCAAGCACCTACATTCCCCCCTAAACAGTGATTTGCAGTAAGAAAATAAGGGGTGCCATCATTATTGGTATTATTCACCAATGCTCCTGTACACTGAGCAAATCCACCACTTACAATCAGGGCAACCGATCTGCTTTCAACCTGCCATGGATCGCCTTCCGGACAGTTTACGTTGATGTTACAAGCGCCGCTACTTCCAAATGGCCCGCGCTCAGGATTTTCAAATTTGTTTAGAATGGCGCGGTAACCGTGCACAATTTGAGAAATGTGCAAATCAGCAAGTTCTTCCAATTCAGAAGGCTGATGATACTCCAAAACAATCTTATCGGAATTTAACAATCCAATGGCCAGCATTTGTTGATCTTGGTTGTTTCGGTGATCAAAAGCGCCCAAAAATTCGCTGCGATTCCAGTCGTAAACAAATAATTTTCCACCTTTAGGAACATTGAATTGATCGAATAAAAAGCTGATTGATGTTGCCTCTTCACAAGCAATGGCCATTCTCCAGACTTTGGTTCCATCGCTCATCAGTTCCCATTCAGCATCAGCCAATAAATCAAGGTCGGTTTCAATCTCAATCCCAAATCGGTAGGGCGTTTCCTTGTATTGATCGGCAACTAGGTCATAGGCATTTACCTCTTCCATATTAAGTGCCTTAAAAGACTGTTCACTTACTGAGAAGCGAGCAATGTCTTTTTCGGCCCAGTGCAAAGGTTTGCCTCCTTGGCTAATCTGAGAATGGGCATTTAGGCCGGTAGTTCCAAGTGCCAGTGCCAGAAATAGATAACGTATATTCATTTATTGCAGGTTTTACTTGTATTGGTAGTTCAAGAAATCGATAAAATCATTTAATTGTATTTCAACTTCTTTAGACCCTTCATATCTAATGTTCTTCAGATCAAAAATCAGCGTTTCACGAAGAAGCGCTTTGCAAAAATCCTGATTGGAAGTATGGTGGAGATAAACTTCAATCTTTGGTGGAAAAGTTTTGCTGTAAGTCCCTGTTGTGTACATATTCCATTCATGTGCTTTGCAACCTCCACTATATTGTACAGCTATGAGCAAAGAATCCCCCTGAATTTGAACTGATCCGTATGAAAACGCATCAGATTTGCTGAGTTTCATTCCAGGCACCACTTGAATTTCTCTGATCACCTCTACTTTAGCTTGATCTAATTGTTTTTCAGCGGTCTTTTCTTCTGGAGTGACAATGGTTAAAGAAGGGGCGGGAGTTTCAGAATCATTTGTTTCTGTTTTTACTGATTCAACAGCAGTTTCTGCTGATTTATCTGAAGTAGATTTGTTGTTCTTACATGCGCCAAAAGCGATAATGAACAGGAATAACAAGGCTTTGCATCTCATTTCAAGTCAAATTTAGATAATTCAAAATTAAAATGTCTGCCGAGTTTTCAACCTAAATTGGATTTCAAAGAGAATCAAGCCTGTTTTGTTGTCAATAACTCTTCCAAAGCGAACATTTCATCGCGCAATCGAGCCGCTTCCATAAAGTCAAGTTCTCTCGCGGCTTTCTCCATGCGTTTGCGAGTATGATCAATAAGTTTTTTAAGCTTTTCGGCGTTCATATATTTTACCACCGGATCAGCAGCTACGGTAGCCATAGTGATCTGATCATCCTTATTAAATTGCGATTCTCGAGGATCTAGCATCCTGTTTTGATTTAGCAATGATCGGTTGGCCTTTACAATCTGTGTTGGATTAATGCCATGCTCTTCATTGTATTGCATTTGACGGATTCTTCTCCTATTTGTTTCGTCAATGGTTTGCCGCATGCTGGCAGTAATTACATCGGCATACATAATTACTCTTCCATTAATGTTTCTTGCGGCTCTTCCCGCAGTTTGTGTTAGCGAACGACTACTTCTCAAAAAGCCTTCTTTATCGGCATCCATAATTGCCACTAATGAAACTTCCGGAATGTCGAGTCCTTCTCTGAGCAAGTTTACCCCAACCAAAACGTCAAATTTCCCATCGCGAAGATCCCGCAGAATTTCAATCCTGTCTAAGGTTTTTACTTCGGAGTGAATATATCTGGCAGGAATGTTCAAACGATCCAGGTATTTGCTCAATTCTTCGGCCATTCTCTTGGTGAGCGTAGTAACCAGCACTCTCGATCCAAGTTCAATGGTTTTTCTGATTTCCCCAATAAGATCATCCACTTGATTGGTGCATGGCTTCACTTCTATTGGAGGATCAAGTAATCCTGTTGGACGAATGAGCTGTTCAACTACTACTCCTTCCGATTTTTGCAACTCGAAGTCTGCAGGAGTAGCACTTACAAATATGACCTGATTCAAAAGCGTCTCAAATTCGTCATACTTTAATGGGCGATTATCCATAGCTGCCGGCAATCGAAATCCGTATTCAACAAGATTCATTTTCCTACTTCGGTCGCCGCCATACATTGCGCCAATCTGAGGAACAGTAGCGTGACTTTCATCAATTACAAGCATGAAATCATCAGGAAAAAAATCCACCAAACAGAATGGACGTTGTCCGGCTTCTCTTCGATCGAAATAGCGGGAGTAATTTTCGATTCCGGAGCAGTAGCCCAATTCTTTCATCATTTCAATATCATAGGTCACTCTTTCTTCTATGCGTTTGGCCTCTAGATATTTACCTGATTTGTTGAAATATTCCATTTGGGCAACCATGTCTTGTTGTATGCTCCAAATGGCAGAATGCATTGTTTCTTTGCCGGTTACAAAAAGATTAGCCGGATAAATGGTGATTTCGGTAAAAGTGTTTATCTCCTGTCCCGTTACAGGGTCTAAACTGCGTATGGATTCAATTTCATCTCCCCAAAATTCAACGCGTAAAATTTCATCGGCATAAGCGAGATGAACGTCAACGGTATCGCCAGTTACCCTGAATTTGCCTCGCTCGGGAGGAGTTTGAGTTCTGGAATAAAGGCTTTCAACCAAGCGCAGTAAAAACTTGTTTCTACCTATATTTTCTTTTTGCTTTATTTTGATGAGAGAATTATAGAACTCTGTAGGATTTCCTATGCCGTAAATACATGAAATAGAGGCAACTACAACAATATCTCTTCTTCCGGAGAGTAAGGAAGAAGTAGTGCTCAAACGCAGCTTTTCAATTTCATCATTAATGGCGAGATCCTTCTCTATATAGGTATTGCTGGTTGGGATATATGCTTCAGGTTGGTAGTAATCATAGTAAGACACAAAATACTCTACCAGATTATCCGGAAAAAACTCTTTAAACTCGCTATATAATTGAGCCGCCAGCGTTTTGTTATGTGAAAGAATCAGGGTTGGTTTTTGCACATTTTTGATCACATTGGCAATGGTAAAAGTCTTACCTGATCCGGTAACTCCCAAAAGCGTTTGAAAAGGGATATTATCATTAATACCCTTGGTTAATTGCTCAATTGCAGTAGGCTGATCGCCAGTGGGTTGAAAGTCAGAAACTAATTTGAACTCCATGGTCAAATTTAGTCATTGAAGGAATGATTGGAACGTTAGAAGTATAAATTAGGACTGTATTCAGAAAATTATTCCCAAACTCAGCGTGGCCCTCACGGCTAATGTTTTGTAGTCGTTTGAAAAACGGAAAAGCGATTCCACTTTATCCCGTTCTAAAATAATGCGGTTTCCGAGAAAAGGAATGCCCTGCATTTCGTCTTCGAGTACCCCAATGGGAGCTTCAAAATCGTCGGGAATCACTGTTCCTTTTAACAAATTAGAAGCAATGCCCAACGCTATGAATGTAAAATCGATACTATACTTTTTATCAATAACCCATTGCACACCGGTTTCAAAGCCTCCGGAGATGTTTTTTAGCGATGCATCAAATTGGTAATTAACGGTATCTCTATTGAATTCGGATTGGAGCTTATAGTTGAAATACCGGAGAAAAAATCCGGAATATACTTTAGTTGCCGCATTTCTTGATCTTCTAGTATATGCTCTGCCCTCAATAGAGAAGTTGTAGCCACTGAGTTTATTATTTTTTGAGGCTCCATCTTCCGTGAAGGAGCGCATAATAAAATTCTCATTGGCCGTGGAAGGTCTGTAGAAGGAATTGACTTGAAGAGAAAATTGTCTGTCTACTACATATTCTACCCCTATTCCTGGTTGATAGAATGCCAATGAACCAACATGCAATTTGGGGACAAAGAATTGCGCATTGCTCCTATTTGCCAATGAGCAAAACAGAATAAGAACAAAAAAGGCGGGAAAGCCCGCCTTTTTTAATGATTTTATGCTATTATTCTCCAACAACTTCGAACTTAACAACTTGGCGAACTTGCTTATGCAATTTCACGGTTGCTTCATAATCACCGAGTTGTTTGATGTGATCTTCTTGAATATCAACATCTTTACGATCAACAGTGAAACCTAGTTTTCCGAGCGCTTCAGCAATTTGCAAAGCATTAACAGAACCGAAGATTTTACCATTTTCACCGGCTTTAGCACCGATTCTAAGGTTAAGATTTGAAATCTTTTCAGCTATTTTCTTAGCTACATCTAGGTTTTTAGCCTCTTTGTGAGAGCGCTGACGAAGAGTTTCTTCGAGTTGTTTTTTAGCAGATGAGGTGGCTACTAACGCCATTCCGCGAGGAATGAGGAAGTTACGGGCATAACCCGGGCGCACACTTACAATTTCATCTTTGCTGCCGAGTTTATCGACGTCTGTGGTTAGAATGATTTCCATGGCCTTCCTCCTTATTTAAGCATATCGGCTACGTACGGCATAAGGGCAAGGTGACGTGCTTTTTTCACGGCCTGTGCAACTTTACGCTGATACTTTAGTGTAGTACCTGTGATACGGCGCGGAAGAAGTTTACCTTGTTCGTTGCATAATTTCAACAGATAGTCTGCATCTTTATAGTCGATGTATTTGATTCCGCCTTTGGTAAAACGGCAGTATTTTTCTTTTTTGGTATCGAGTTGTATGGGATTGAGATACCTGATATCGTCGCTCATGATCTTTTAATTCAAAGGGTTGAACAATTAATTAGCACTGGCGGCTTCAGTAGCTTTCCTAGTACGACGCTTTTCAGCATAAATCACATGATGCTTGTCCATGCGAGTTGTAAGGAAGCGAATGATGCGCTCATCGCGGCGGAATTCAGTCTCCAATGGTCTAACCACGGTAGGGTCTGCAGTAAATTCCAACAGATGATAAAATCCAGTAGATTTCTTCTGAATCGGGTACGCCAGCTTGCGCAAGCCCCAGCTCTCGTCATGGACGATGCTAGCACCTTGTTCTTTCAGATAACCTTTGAACTTATCAACTGTTTCCGCTGCCTGTTCTTCAGACAGCACGGGAGTTAAAATGAAAACAGTTTCGTAACGGTTCATGTGTTTAAATGATTTGTTTTTCCCAAAAAGGGAGCGCAAAAGTAGTAATTCTCATTGAATCTACAAAGGAATTTTCTTATTTATTTGGTTATGAACTTCTTAAAATGTGAAAAAAATGTTCATAAACCCATATTCATGCGTCCTCGAAAAAAACGCATCTTTGGGTCGTGCAGGAAGCTTATATCGTATCAGCAAGAAAATACAGACCCGATACCTGGGAAACTGTAGTAGGACAGAGTGCTATCACTTCTACCTTACGCAATGCCATTAATAATGGACAAATTGCTCAGGCTTATTTGTTCTGCGGCCCGCGTGGAGTTGGTAAAACAACCTGTGCCCGTATTTTTGCCCGCGAAATAAATAAAAGTGAAGGTGTTGTTGATAACGACTTCAGCTTCAATATTTTCGAGCTCGATGCGGCCTCCAATAATAAGGTAGATGATATTCGTTCTATCACTGAACAAGTAAGAATCCCCCCTCAGACTGGTAAATACAAGGTGTATATCATCGATGAGGTTCACATGCTAAGCTCAGGGGCTTTTAATGCTTTTTTGAAAACACTGGAAGAGCCCCCGGCACACGCCATCTTTATTCTCGCTACAACCGAGAAACATAAAATTATACCTACTATCCTTTCGCGGTGTCAGATTTTCGATTTCAGAAGAATCACGATCGAAGACATGACAGAACATTTGGCTATGATCGCCAAAAAAGAAAACGTTCAGGCTGATCGTGAAGCTTTGCATATTATTGCCCAAAAGGCAGATGGTGCGCTACGTGATGCGCTTTCGATTTTTGATCAGTTGGTGGCTTTTACAGGTCGTAACCTCAGTTATGAGGCAGTTCTGGAAAACCTGAATGTGCTCGATCATGAGTATTATTTCAAAATCACTGATGAAATACTGAAGGAAGATGTGAAAAATTGTCTCCTCTTGCTGAATGAAATCTTGGGGAAAGGTTTTGATGGAAGTCATTTTGTGACCGGATTAGGGGAACATTTCAGAAATTTATTGGTAGCAAAGGATGCCGAAACATTAACGCTGCTGGACGTTAGTGCAGGCACTATCAATAAATTTAAAGAGCAGGCAATGGCTGCTGATATTCCTTTATTGATTCAAGGACTTGATATTATTAGCGATTGTGATGTGCGCTATGCAGCAAGTAAAAATCAAAGGCTCAGTGTAGAGCTGATGTTAATGAAACTGGCTTCGCTGAAACAAAGCATGGCCGAAAAAAAAAAGTCTGAGCCCTTCCTAATTCCTGTCCCAGGCAATCCGCTTGCCATCTCTCTTACTAAAGAATCAGTGGCAGCGCCTACTGTTCCTGCACCGTCTATTGTAAAAGCAAATATTCGTACTGTTGAACGAATGGCTCAGCCGAGTTTGTCGTCTGCAAATAGGCCTCAACGTTCAGAAGATACGCTATCATTGGTGCAGCTTTTAAAGGAAACGAAAATTAGTGTTGAAAGTGATGAAGATGCGCAGTTTGGACCACAAACATCTTTTGATGAGAGTGCTTTGGAGATTGCTTGGTTATCTTTTGCTGAAAAAATAAAGGAAGAAAAGGGTCAAGGTCTGTACATGACTCTTAAAGATTGTATCCCTAAAATTTTACCGGATTGGGGCATCGAATTAGTTCTTTTTAATTCCTCTCAACAAAAGTCGTTTGAAAGTGTCCGTCAGAATTTGATCGATCACCTCAGACAGCAGCTGAATAATTATGCAATCAATATTTTTACGCTTGTTAATAAGGAAGAGGTCGATGAACGCAAAAGTAATCATAAACTGCCGGAAGAAATTTTAGACCAGATGAAAGCGAAAAATCCTTCATTTAATTCGCTTATTACTTTTTTGCGATTGGATATCGAAAGATAAAGAACAAATGAGGTTATTGCTTGTTTTCAAGACTTTATACCTTAATCAATATGAAAGCTTTGCGTTTAATTTCTTTGTTTTTCTTTCTTATTTTTCCCGCAGTTCAAATACTTGCACAAGCCGGAATAATTCAAGGTAAAGTTAGCAATTCAGTGAGCAAGGAACCCGTTCTCTTTGCAACAGTAACTATTCAAGGCATTACAAAAGGTTCCATAACTGATGTTGATGGGAAATATAAGATTTCAGAACTGGAGCCCGGCTTGTATAATATTGAAGTAAGCTCCATAGGGTATAAAAAGGCCATCATCTTTGAAATAGAAGTCAGTAACTCAAGGATTAGCACAGTTGATATCAATCTCGAAGAAATTTCTGTTGAAATTGCCGAGGCCGAAATCGTTGGTACTTCATACGCCAACAGGGAAGAAGCTCCTTTATCTGTCCGGAAAATCGGTGTTAATGAGGTAAAGCGCAATCCTGGTGGAAACCGAGATATTTCAAGGGCAATTCAGAGTTTACCGGGAGTGGCCAGTATTCCAACTTTTAGAAATGATATCATCATTAGAGGGGGGGCACCTAATGAGAACCGTTTCTATATTGATGGAATCGAAATTCCAAATATCAATCACTTCGCTACTCAAGGGGCGAGTGGTGGTCCGGTTGGACTTATAAATGTTGATTTTATTGATAATGTTGAATTTTATTCCGGGGCTTTTCCTGCCAATCGTGGAAACGCTTTAAGTTCAGTTCTTGAATTTGGATTTAAAGAGGGCAGAAAAGATCGATATTCTGCCAATATGGTAGTCGGTTCTTCTGATATTGGGCTCACTTTGGAAGGCCCAACGGGCCCCAATTCAAGTATATTATTATCGGCAAGAAGGAGTTACCTTCAATATCTTTTTGCAGTTCTTAATTTTCCTTTTTTACCCACTTACAATGATTTCCAATTTAAATGGAAATCCAGAATTAATGAAAAGAATGAAATTACCATTCTCGGACTGGGTGCCATCGACAATTTTGCATTGAACACTGCCATTGCCAATGATACGGAAGCAGATGATTATTTAGATAATCGTTATTTGCTCGATCTTCTTTCGGTAAATTCACAATGGAATTATTCAACCGGAATTAAATGGGATCATTTCAGACAGAAAAGCAAGTGGACTTTTGTAGCGAGTCGAAATATGTTGAATAATGAAGCCTTTAAGCACCAAAATAATATTGAATCTGAACCTAAAGTTTTGGATTACGTTTCTCAGGAAATGGAAAATAAATTCCGCATTGAGAATCGCAGTTATTGGAGAAATGGATGGAAGCTGAATTTTGGTGTAAATTATGAGTATGCCCGTTACAATAATGATTCACGTTTTGGTTTATATTCCTATGAACTAGATACCATTGTGAATCTCAGTTTCTACAGTGAACTTGATTTGCATAAGTATGGGGCATTTTCTCAGGTAAGTAGAACATTCTTAGCCGAACGTTTAACCCTCAGCGCAGGTTTCAGAATGGATGGAAGTTCCTACAGCACAGATGTATCTGATCCTATCGAACAGTTTTCTCCTCGAATTTCAGCTCGTTACAGTATCACTCCGGAATTGAGTTTTAATTTTAATACCGGAGTTTACTTTCAATTACCTACTTATACCATTCTTGGTTATAGAGAAAACGGCATACTTGTTAACCGAAACAACGGCTTGAAATACAAGCGAAATCAACAGTTGGTAGCAGGATTGGAGTACAACTTAGACTCCAGAAATACCGTGTTTACAGTAGAAGGATTTTACAAGTATTATGATAATTACCCCATGTCGGTTGATAAGGGAATTAGTTTGGCTAATCTGGGTGCTGATTTTGGTGTAATCGGCAATGAAGAAGTGAATAGCAATTCATTTGGAAGAGCTTATGGAGCTGAATTTTTAATACAGCAGAAGTTATACGAAGGGTTTTATGGAATTTTAGCTTATACCTATTTGAGAAGCGAATTTGCCGGTGAAAATGGCGTTTATGTCCCATCATCCTGGGACAGCCGCCATTTGATTAGTGTTACCGGTGGAAAGAAATTCAAACGAAATTGGGAATTGGGTGCAAGATTTAGATTGTCGGGAGGTTTACCATACACGCCTTATGATATCGAAAACTCCATGTTAATTTCAATTTGGAATGTTAATCGCACCGGTATCCCTGATTATAGCAGACTGAATTCAGAACGTATTCAGGCATTTCACCAGCTTGATATCAGAATTGACAAAAAGTGGTACTTTAAAAAGTGGACACTTAATCTCTTTTTAGACATTCAAAATGTTTATAATCAGGTAACTCCATTGCAATCATTGCTTGATGTAGAGCGGGATGCGGCAGGAAATGCAGTGATGAGTGCTGACAATCCCGGTTCATATAACCCCGCTTTCAGAAAGAACACAAATGGTACCATTTTACCGAGTATAGGCTTGATTATTGAACTTTGATTAGTCTGAATTAGGAAACATTAAGCAAACTATCATTGCTTGTCCTTATTTTTGAACTATGCCAGGACCGAGAATTGATAAATACCTTTGGTGTATACGAGTATATAAAACACGAAGTCTGGCTACAGAAGCTTGCAGAGAAGGGCGTGTGATGATTGCGGAAGATGAAGTGAAGGCTGCTAGAGAACTTAAAATCGGCGACATTATTCAAGTTCGCAAAGGCACCATCAGATACAAATACAAAGTATTGGCATTCCCTAAAGCCAGGATGGGAGCTAAATTATTGGTAGATTACATGCAAGATCTTACTGATCCTGAAGAATTAGAAAGACTGCGAATAATACTCGAAGCACAAAAAGACAATCAGTGGTTTGGACTAGGCAGACCTACCAAGAAAAACCGACGCGATCTTGATAAATTCACTGAATGATAGATGTAAGAGAAATACCGGCAGTGCAAACTCGACCCCTCAGACATTTAGTGCTTTGGCCTCATATCGAAAAAGAAGAGGATTGCAATATCGACATTGACCTCCGCGAGGATGCTGTTCATTTTGCTGCATTTGATGGAGAAAAAATAGTAGCGGTTGCATCTCTATTTGAGATGAGTTCTCACAAAATTAAATTTGAAAATCAATACCGCTTGCGGGCCATGGCTAGTCATCCAGATTATCGGGGAAGGCACGCCGGACAGGCAATTGTGAGGGCCGCAATCGAGTATGTGGAGAAGGCAGGCGGAGAAGTTTTGTGGTGTGATGCGCGCAAAGTAGCTCTGGGATTCTACGAAAAATTAGGTTTTGAGCGCATTGATGAATGGTATGAAGTTCCAAAAATAGGACCACATCAATTCATGTATTTTACCATAAAGCGTTTATTTGATCCGCTTTTGTAGCTTTGTAATTCAAATAAAATAACATGCCTTCTATTTCAAGCAAGGGGCAGCACATGCCGCCCTCACCTATACGCAAACTTGTACCTTATTCTGAAGCAGCAAAGAAAGCGGGTAAAACGGTGTACCATCTCAATATTGGTCAACCCGATATCGAAACGCCTGAGGTAGTGTTGAACAAGATGAGAACGCTCGACAGAAAGGTAATCGAATACAGTAATTCCGAAGGTTTTACTTCTTACCGCGAGGGCTTGCTGGGCTATTATCAAAAGAATGATATTTCATTGAATATAGCCGATATCATAATTACTACCGGTGGTTCTGAAGCGCTCATTTTTGCTTTTATGACCTGTTTAAACCCGGGAGATGAGGTAATAATTCCAGAACCTTTTTACGCCAATTACAATGGCTTTGCTGTGATGGCCGGAATTAAAGTTGTGCCTGTTACGGCTACAATTGACGATGGTTTCGCCTTGCCTCCAATATCCGATTTTGAAGCAAAAATTACCGAGAAGACAAAGGCCATTCTGATTTGTAATCCCGGAAATCCAACTGGATATTTATACAGCAAAGACGAATTGGAAAGACTTAGAGATATAGTTGTAAAACACGATCTCTTTTTGTTTGCTGATGAGGTTTACAGAGAATTCTGTTATGATGGTGCCCAGCCATTTTCAGTGATGAATTTAGAAGGTTTGGATAAGAATGTAATTCTTGTAGATTCTGTTTCTAAACGCTACAGTATGTGTGGAGCCCGGGTTGGAGCTTTAATCAGCAGAAATTCGGAAGTGATTGCCGCCGTTTTGAAATTTGCGCAGGCCCGTTTATCTCCACCAACTTTTGGACAAATTGCCTCGGAAGCAGCTTTGCAAACTCCGGCTGAATATTTCAAAGCGGTAGTTGATGAATATGTGGAGCGAAGAAATGTATTGGTAGATGGATTGAATGCCATACCCGGAGTTCGTTGCCCTAAACCTTCAGGAGCGTTTTATTGTATGGCAGAATTACCGGTGGACGACTCAGAGAAATTTTGTCAATGGATACTTGAAAGCTACGATTATCAGGGTAGAACCGTTATGATGGCACCTGCAAGCGGGTTTTATGCAACACCGGGATTAGGTAAAAATCAGGTTCGTATGGCTTATGTCTTAAATGTGGATGCTTTAAAACATGCTTTAGTTGTTTTAGAGCATGCTTTGGAAGCTTATCCAGGAAAAGTGTTGAGTTCTAACAGCAAAACGATGCAACAATCCTAAATCTTTCGAATTGTATATTTTTTCGTGATTTATTAAATCTGTTCCAAACTTAATTTCGCAGGGATGATTATTGATGTTATTATTCCTGCTTTGAATGAAGAAAAGAGCATTCCTAAAGTACTTGCTGATATAGATAGATCCATAGTAAGGCACGTAATTGTAGTGGATAATGGCTCTGTAGATTTAACTGCCAAAGTGGCTTCTGAAGCGGGTGCTGTTGTTTTGTCTCAACCCGAAAAAGGATATGGGGCAGCATGTCTGAAAGGTGCTGAATGGATTAGTTCCCTCGACGTTCAGCCTCACATTATAGCCTATATTGATGGAGATTATTCTGATTATCCCGAGCAACTTTCATTAATTATTAATCCAATTATTAGCGGAAATGCTGATTTAGTGATTGGTTCAAGAGCTCTGGGTAAGCGAATTAAAGGCTCCATGATGCCTCAACAAATTTTTGGAAATTGGCTTGCAACCAGGATGATAAAACTTTTCTACGGCGTTAAATTTACAGATCTGGGGCCATTCCGGGCTATAAGCAAGAAGGCTTATGATGAGATTGGTATGAAAGATCGAACTTATGGCTGGACAGTAGAAATGCAAGTGAAGGCTGTTAAAGCAAAATTGAAATGTGTTGAAGTTGCCGTAGATTACAGACCTAGAATTGGAAAATCAAAAGTAGCCGGAACATTCAAAGGTACGGTGCTGGCAGGTTATAAGATTATTATCACCATTTTTAAGTACTTATAATGGGCATTGCACTGCTTATAGCATACGGATTTTTTCTGCTTTTTATCTTTGCTTATAGCATTATACAGTTGAGTTTGGCTTGGCGTTATTTGCGAAAACATCGCGCTTTGTATAATCGTGTAATTCCGGAAATGACAAATCGCGAATGGCCTAAAGTCACCATTCAATTGCCAGTTTATAATGAATTTTATGTGGTAGAGCGATTGATAGAGGCCATAGCTCAATTGAATTATCCTAAAAATAAACTTGAAATTCAGGTACTGGATGATAGCACTGACGAATCATTTGAACTTGCAGCAAAGAAAGTTCGTTTTTTTGCGGATTTAGGCTTTGATATAAAACATATCAAAAGACCTAATCGTGGGGGATATAAAGCAGGTGCTTTGGCTTATGGGCTCCAACAAGCTTCAGGTGAATTTATTGCCATTTTTGATGCAGATTTTGTGCCTGAAAAAGAGTTCCTTCTCCAAACCATTCCTTTCTTTTATGAGTCGGAAAAAATTGGCGTGGTACAAACCAAATGGGAACATCTCAATGCGAATTATTCCTTGCTTACCCGTTTACAAGCTTTTGGCTTAGATGCGCATTTTAGTGTGGAACAAGTAGGTCGTTCTGCCGGCGGACATTTTATCAATTTTAATGGAACAGCAGGGGTTTGGAGAACAACTTGTATTCATGATGCCGGTGGATGGCAGAGTGATACCATTACAGAAGATTTGGACCTGAGTTATAGAGCGCAATTGAAAGGATGGAAATTTGTTTATCTCGAAAATGTTGGCGCTCCCGCTGAATTACCTGCTGAAATGAATGCCCTTAAAAGTCAGCAATACAGATGGACTAAAGGCGCAGCAGAGTGTGCGGTTAAAAATCTTCCGGCAGTGCTAAGATCGAGTACCTTGAAATCAAGCACCAAAATCAATGCAGTATTTCATTTATTGAATTCTTTCATTTTTGTTTGTGTGTTGATGACCGGAATTCTGAGTGTGCCATTGTTGATAGTGAAGAAAGACTTGCTCGCATTTTCGGTCATTTTCAAAATTGCATCGATTTTCTTGTTGTCATTCCTTGTTTTGTCATTTTTTTATTGGCTTTCCCGACCAGTAAATGAACGGAAGAGCTTTAAAGGTTTTTTGAAATTTCTAGTCCTGTTCCCTATGTTTTTGTCTATCTCAATGGGATTGTCATTACATAATGCCATAGCGGTTATTGAGGGTTATATCGGAAGAAAAACGGCCTTTGTAAGAACACCGAAATTTGCCTTGCAATCCAATGCCGATAAATGGTCGGGCAATAAATACCGCGCCATCAGGGTTAATCCCATGATCATTTTCGAAATCATATTAGCTGTATATTTCGGCTATGGAATTTATCTCGCTTTTGTTTTAAAAGATTATGGATTGCTGCCTTTCCATATAATGTTGGTCATTGGTTATGGATATATCAGCCTTTATTCGCTTCTTCATTCCAAAGTCAAATAAGTCCATTCAACTAACCGGACTTCTTTCCGCATTTATTTCATTGCTAGTTTATGTCTATTTATTTAATTTTCATCACCGTGATGATTTTTATGTTTTTATAGCCTCTATACTTATCCTTATTCCCACCCAATTTTATCTGATCAACAGCTTAAAGTCAGTGGTAAAATGGAAAATTATGCTCTTGTTTATTTTGTTGAGATTGCCTGCATTTACAGAACTACCCGTTCTTTCTGATGATCATTTTCGCTTCACATGGGATGCCGCTTTGGTAATGAATGGAGAAGATCCTTATGCGTCTAAACCTCAATCTGTTTCACTTAGTATTTCTGAACAAATTGATCCAGATTCTACCTTAATCAAAGGAATGAATTCGGCGCAGTATTATTCGGTTTATCCGCCCTTACAGCAGCTTTTTTTTATTCCTGGAATTTTTGGTAATTCTTTATTGAACACTGTTTTTTATTACAGATTGATGTTTCTAATAGCAGAAATTATATGTCTCTTATTGTTTTTTCAGGTAATAAATTATTTTAATGAGTGGAAGCAAAAATACCTGCTCTATGCTTTCAGTCCACTGGTAATTGTGGAAGGTATCGGAAATTTGCATTTTGAAATATTTGTTGTACTATTTATGTTGATAGCCCTCTATTTGTTCTTGATAAATAAATGGATGGGATCAGCGATAATGCTAGGTTTAAGCGCCGGATTGAAATTAATCCCACTCATTTATTTACCACTTTCGCTCCAACCATTGTCTTGGAAATCAATAAGGTATGTTTTACTTGTTTTTATTGTTTTCGTAATTACTTTTTTACCCATTTATTGGACTGGAAATGTTTTGAATTTCAGAGAAAGTATAAATCTATATTCGGGCAGTTTCGAATTTAATGCATCCATCTATTACCTTATTCGTTATTTCTGGGAAATGCAAGTGGGGTATAATCCAATTAAAGAGTTGGGGCCTATTATGCAAGCTTTAACTTTTGTATTTATCATTGCCGTCGCCTTGTTCAAGAAGAAAGATAATATTCGGGATTTTGTAAGCTCAGCTTTACTCGTTTTAAGTGTATATCTTCTACTATCAACTACTGTTCATCCTTGGTATGTAATTCCACTGTTGGCGCTATCTGTTTTTACTGGATTTATATTCCCAGTAGTTTGGTCATTCAGCATCTTTCTGAGCTATTCACACTACCATTTGGGTGGATTTGAAGAAAATTATATACTCATTGCAGTGGAGTATGTTTTGCTAGGATTAGCTATGTTGTACGACTTTCGATTTCGGTCTGTAAAGTAACTTCACAAAAGCTGTCAGAGGTTTTCAATCTCAAAAATATCAAAGGCATATACAAATCACATTTCTAAGCAAAATTCCCACACTTCGTTCTCTTTCATGCTCTGATATTAAATGGCACGCAGATAATCGCAGATCTGATCCGATTAAAAATGTTGATAGATTGCAGACCAATCAACTATCTCCAATCTAATCCGTTTAAAGATGATAATCGAAAGTGGAACGATCAAATTATCTCCAATCTAATCCGCGCAAATCTGCCAAATCTGTTACATCTGCGTTCTATGATGCCCAGCTTTAGAATGGCACGCAAATCCGCCAAATCTGCATCATCTGCGTTCTATTATTCTGGATTTAGAAGTTTCAAATTTTGAATGGAAGTCCAATTTTTTATTCAGATTTAATCAAAAAATGCGGAGGAATTATTCTCGGTATTTTTTTGTAGAATAATTTTAGCACATTTTAAATTTAACATTAAAAATTTGCATTTCTAAAATATGTGATTTATGTTTACCCTAACGAAAGCACCATAACTATGCTTTTTTTCCGCCCTTTGCTATTGCAAAATTTGCCTCCGGGACTTAACAAAGAGCCTCTCAACCTTAATGTTGGTTTGTTCTCTATTATTCTTTTCTTCCCTTTCTTCTCTTCTTTTTTGCGCTCTTGCCCTCATTCTCGCTCGCATTCTCACTCTGCTCCGGGGGCTGAAATACTATAAATCAATAAGATACAGGTTATCACGAAGGCGCTTACCTCATATTAAGCGAATGAGTTTGTTGAGTTTCAGCTTTTCGATGTTTCGGATCAGCAATGGGAGTTAATTCAGAAAATGTATGCGCTATACGAGAGACCAAGTAGCAGCTAAAATTGCATTATGGACGATCAGAATAATAGTGGTAGTAATGCTTTACCTGATATTCAGGTAGGGTATGCTGTCGCTCCAATATTCATTAAACTCACTAAAATCATCGGTCCTAACATTGATATTAGGATTGAGGATTTGTTTATGGAGTTTCAATCTAACTACTACGCAGCTCGCAACAAACACTGCGCTCTACCCTAAAAAATCTTTCTTTTCACGCCAAACAAACATTTCATCCACCAAAGGTTTGGCAACCAAAATAAACTTCTATCTTAGAACAGGTAAACCTTATAAAAACTTCAAGCCTTAATTATTGAATTGGCTATATATTCAATAATTCAAATTGAAGATGGGAAAAAACGTCTTGAACCCAGGTATAATTTACACAATCAAGACTAGCGCCGATCCTTTCGGCTCGAAGGAATATTAACAAATCAATCATGACAAAGCTTTTCGCTTTCTGCTCTTTTCTTTTTATATATATCAATTCTTTCAGTCAGAATCTGGTTCCAAATCCGAGTTTTGAGGAATACGAGAATGGGTGTCCGGAGAATCAAAATGATATGCCCCTATATTGAGAAAGTTGGAGAGAATCACCAAATTATTTCAGCACTTGTGTTAATCCTATTGACTTTGCCGACTCTTTAGGTTGGGCGCCTACCAATGCTTTCGGCTATCAGATTCCTGCTGATGGCGAATCTTATGTCGGACTTGTGGTATTCAATAACTTGTTTTCGGGTGACTTAACTTATAGAGAAATTATTGGGACACAACTGTTGAGTCCACTTCAAGTAGATTCTACATACAAAATTTCTTTTCAAGTAAGCTTAACTTTGGATGGGTTTTATTATGAATTTCCATTTGCTTGTAATTTAATGGGGGTTTATTTTACCAATCAAAGCTATGACCATAATGAGAATCCAATTCCTATCCCAAATGCAGCCCATGTTTACTCAGAAGAAATAATCATAGACTCTTTAAATTGGGTAACAATTGAAGGATAATTCACTGCTGATCAAGCGTATACGCATCTTGGGTTTGGTGGATTTTTTGAGAATGAATATTTCGATTTCATTCAACTTTTTGGAGATGATAAATATAACGCTTATTACTATTTGGATAATATGATTGTGGAAAAGGTTCAGCGATTGCCGAATGCAGTGCAGGAGATTTTCTCATTCGCTGAAATTGTAGTTTATCCAAATCCAGCTGAGGGTCATATTTTCATAAGCGGCTTAAAACATAAAGTGGATTATTGGCTATTTAATAGTTTGGGTGAGCAAGTTATGCATTCAACAGTTAAACAAGCCTTTCAGAATAAATCAGGCTGCAATTAAAGTTTTATCGGACAGTAGTGAAATTTAATATAAAAATTTGTTTTTCAAAAAAACGCACATTTACTTTAACACATATAATTGAAAAAATAGCCCACGACTGTAATCGGGGGCTGGTAACAACCCGTTTTACTGCTAGAAAAGGAGGTACTTATGTAAAGCTTAAGTATGGAAATTCTCTGAAACTTGGTATAAGCTATACAATTCAGGGGGATGGGAAGCTTCAAAAATGAAGCGCACCCGGCCTCAGTGGGTGTTGTTTAACTAAATCGTTTAACATGACTCGATTAATCTTTCTATACCTATTTCTATTATTTTTTAGTTCAGTATCAGCGCAGAATCTAGTGCCTGATCCGGGATTTGAAATTACCAATGAAGGTTGCATTTACGATAATTTGCAATTACCTCTTGAATATTGGATTAATCCTACAGCTGGAAGCCCTGATTTATATACTGATTTTGATTGTGGCGGGTATTTGAGCGATGAATGGCTATTTACCTATGGATTTCCATATCCTTTTGAAGGAAATAATTATGTAGGAATGTTCATTGTAAGCTATGAACTGGATATTCAAGGGAGAGAATACATCACTACGCCATTAATCGCTTCGCTTGAAGCTGGCTCAACCCATGAGGTATCGTTTTTTTTAGCAAGAATGATTTTTGCAGAATATTTAACCGATAGATTCGGAGTTTACTTTTCTGAAGAAATCCCATGGAATACTGAAAGTTTCGAATTGCTTGAAGTCGAACCACAATTGGAAATATCAGGTGAATTTATGGATCCCCAATGGAATGAATGGCTTTTGGTTTCGTTCAATTATGTTGCAGAAGGAAATGAAAACTATCTTACCATAGGTAATTTTAGAGATGTACCACCCACACTGTACTTTGATTTGAATACCAATAGTAATGGTGGAGACGCCTACTATTTATTTGACATGGTTTCTGTTGAAGCGGTTGTAAGTGTTGAAGATGAGGCTAAAAATGATCTACACTTTATTATGCAAGGTTCCAGAGTAGTATTTCAAACTCAATTAGATTCTTTCATGCTATGTGATATACAAGGCCGATTAATTGCCGAAGGTTCAAATATGGCATCGGGTGAATTCATAGACTTGGCTAAATTTTCTTCTGGAATTTATGTGGTACAAACAATTCAAGGAAATAATAGAATAATAGAAAAGGTATGGATTGATTAATTCGGGTTCAAAGAATTAATCAAATGAAAATAAGATCAATATTTAAAACGTCACTCGGAATAGTTTTGAGTGCAGTTTTCTGCTTAGCGTTTTCGCCAACTAAAGCCCAGGATTGAAATCTTTTGGGCAATGGGCTTGTAAATGAAACAACTAATTATGTTGGAACCAACATCAATCAAGGGCTTTCATTTCGAACAAATAATACCTTGAGAATGCGATTGATGAAAAATTTTGCACCAACCATCAATGGCTTAGCTGCTCAAAATACAAATGGTTTCCTAGGACTTAGCACCAACACTGCTTTTTGGACCAATGTTGCCAATCCTCAATCTCCATTCAGTTTGCTTCATCTTAATACTGATGACATTGCTCAACAGATTGGGTATAGGTCATGGATGAATCCGGGTTTAACATTTACACATAATAAGGATCTTATGTATGTGGGTCCTTTGAGAAATGGAGCAACGGATTTAACTGATGCTGTAATTGTTTGGTCAGACAATTCAAGCGGAGAAATTGGGCCTGATAATCTCCGTTTTATTTTTAGTGCTGGTAATGGTTTAGGCGCAGTGGAAACCCCTGAAGGTCCTCAGGGACTTGAAACCGCTCGTATTACTCCTTGGGGATATATGGGAATTGGCAAGCGATGGAATAATGCTTTACAACCTCAAAGGAGGTTGGATGTAGATGAGAATGTTCCGCCTTCAGCAGCGCAATTTCGGGTTACTTATACACCAGCTTTGGTTTTTACTGATTTTCAAACTACTTCACAGGGTTATTTGTGTATTCGGCCAAACTCTCTGAGAGTGGGAATAAATTTGAATGGTGCAGATTTTCCAACTGAAGCATTGGATGTTAACTTGGGAACAGCTAGGTTGAGAAATATGCCAAATGAAACACCAAATGTATTGGTAACCGGGGTTGTTGAAGATGGACCTGGAGATTATGTTCTGAACTATCTTGAATTTACAGGTGATCCTGAAGATGTATTGGCTGGTGATGGAATCTGGGTAAACATTGATGACGCATCATGTGAGTGGAACGAAGTTAACAATGGAGGGAGCCTAGACCTTGTAATGGGATATACAACACCTAGCACAGCATGTGATACAGGAAGGGTCGGAATTGGATTAATAGACCCTGCCGCTAGACTGCATGTTATAAATTCACTCGATGTTTTGGGTGAAACAGTATTAGTAGAAGCGGAAGCAACAAATGATCCTAGTGTAGGGCATTATGGCATTCTAACACGTACAGAAGGCGGAGGAGATTATCAAGTTGCAATCGCGGGCTATGCAAAAGCAACAGCTACTTTGATTCCTCCTTCACATCCACTAATTGGCACAATGGGATCTGCAGATCCAAATGGCTTCTGTGCGCATAATGCTGTAGGGGTTTACGGCGAAATTTTAAATCCTCAGCAAACATGTGGATCGTCTGTTGCAGGATATTTCAATTCAAGCATAGTGGTTGGTGGGGCTACTATTAATATATCAGATGAGAGTGTTAAAACAGATGTAAATTCAATTTCTGGTGCATTAGATGGCATTCTTCAATTAGCACCTAAAAGCTATTATTTAAGTAATGAATTACTTCCGGGCGCTGCGTTTGATAATGATCTTGCTTTTGGTCTTATTGCTCAAGAAGCACAGCAGGTATTCCCTAATATTGTAAAAGAAGTGGCTAAACCTTTGATCAGAGATGACGAGGGTAATCTCGCTTCACAAGAAGGAGAATTGCTAGGAGTTGCTTATGAACAACTCATCCCTATCCTCATCTCTGCCATGCAAGAGCAACAAGCTCAAATTGAAGCACTCTCCGCCCAAGTATCTGCCTGTTGTGCTGTTGATGCGGGCAATCGCTCAGGCGCCCTGCTAGCCAACGATATCCTAATCGAACAATCTGCTAATCGCCTAGATCAAAACAACCCAAACCCTTTTAATTCCAATACCCGCATTGGATTTAATTTGGCTAAAGATTGCCGTGCTCGTGTTTGTATTTATAATGCATCCGGACAACTCATAGATTGTTTAATTGATGAATTTAGAAACTCCGGCGCGCATAGCATTGAATGGAATACTTCTGATACCGTATAGGTATCTGTAATATTCCAATTCCGTATTACTCCATTGGTCTATAACAGCTACTCTAACGGCATTTACCAATCTTTCAAATAAAATGTTTTGGACTATATTATATGTAGATTTGGTATAACCTTGCCAAAGGCATCTATTTCTATTCGCTCGAAATTGATGGATTTGAACAAGTAAAACGCGCAGTAAAACTTTGATTTTTTCGGATCATTTAATAAGCAATGCGAAGAATTAATTCTGCGCATTGCTTTTTTTTGATTTAAAATGTAATGATTATCCTCAATAGGGCCAATGCCAAAATAGCAATTGTCGGTTCAGCTTTTGATTATTTGTATTACCGACAGGCATTTTGCACTAAATTAGTCGCCTATTAAATTCAAAGCATGTTTAAATCAATTTACTCGCTTTTAATCGCTACCACTGCGATTATTCTTAGTGCTACTCCTTCACAAGCCGGTCCAGGTGACACCACCATTGTTCAGACTTTCACTTTTGAGGAGCAGAACAATCCTGATACGCCATACGACAGTCCGGGAAGGCGTTGGTTCGATTTTCCCGAAGATGATGGAACTACCTATCAGAAAATCCTTATGTATCATACCCTCAAATGTTTTGAAGATGGTACAGCAGGAAATCTTGGGTTTCCATGCGGTGAATGGGATTATTTGGCCTACAATTATTTGTTTGAACATACCGGATTGCTCGATTCAAATCTGGTAAGTCATCCCCTGTATTTGTATGATAATCAGAATATTCCTCAGTTTTTAGTGCAAAATGAGCCCTATAACAATACTTATCTCGTTGATCAAAGCGCTTTGATCATTGACAACGTAATTACTGAAACGGAGTATCAAATTGGCGAAGGATTATGGAGCACTGCAAATACCTGGACCAACACCAAAACACTCCGCAATCAATACATCTGGACAGCTTCAGAACTTAGCGCTGCCGGATTAAGCGCCGGATTTATCCATCGACTTGCCCTGAATGTATTTTCGATGCCAAATAATCTTGATTTTTTCACTATTCGAGCGGCTCAATCCAACATAACAAGCTTGGATGCACCCTTTGTAGGAAATATGCAAACTTTGTTTTCATTAAACACTGAATTTAACGCAACGGGTTGGATTAATTTGAACTTTCTCCAAGGTTTCGAGTGGGATGGAACTTCTTCTCTTATTCTCGATTTTTCTTGCAGTAATAATGTTGCCGCCAATCAAATGGAATTAGTGGCTGATGAAACTGCGGAAAATACTGGTCTTTATTTCGCTGGTGATGACAGGTATATGGACTTTGAATGGTATGATGAAGTGAGAGTTCCTGCTGAAGCATTTGATGAGTTGGATGCTGAAGTAACGATCAGTTTCTGGATGTTTGGTGATCCTGATTTTCAACCTGAAAACGGTACCATTTTCGAAGGAGTGAATGCTAATAATCAACGAGTTCTCAATTCACATTTACCTTGGTCAAACGGCAATGTTTATTGGGATGCCGGTTGGGATGGAAATTACGACAGAATTGAAAAACTTGCTGGGACAGCTGATTATGAAGGAAAATGGAATCACTGGGCATTTACTAAAAATACCGCTACCGGCTCCATGAAAATATATCTCAATGGAAACCTATGGCATAGTGGTATCGACCGTGATAATAGCATGGCGGGTATTGCGAAATTTTCAATTGGTGCTGCTGCGGGTTGGTCTAATTTTTACAATGGTAGAATAGATTATTTCAATATGTTTTCTAAGGAATTGGATCAATCGGTAATTCAGGATTGGTTGTACAAATCGGTAGATAATTCTCATCCTGATTATTCATTTCTCGAATTCTCTTATGAATTCAGTGAAGAAAATGCAATGCCTGTTATTGATGCCAGCCCGAATGAACTTGATGGAGCCACGTATGGTAGTCCTAATCGAATTCCATTCCGAGGACATGAATTGTTTAGAAATTATACGCTAACTAACCTCCGTCCTCAAATTAAATTTATAGTTGGGGAGTATGAAAGCCATACCGAAACAAATCAGGCTTCGTATGAAGTTCAAGTAGCCCCGGTATCTGTTGCTACTTATCAGCCTGAAGGCAATTTTGCGGTTCTTAATGATCTTACATATTACTGGCCTTCGGGCGATGCAACAACGTATAATCCGGATGGAAGTATTGCTGATGCTATTGAAATCAATGGTGATATTACATTTAATAATGATAATTTCAGTTATTATGCACCACCTTTTGAAGTGGTAAATCGTTATGAAATTGGCAGATTTATAACGCCGTATGGAATCAATCTTGATATGGGAGAGGAAGGATGGACATGGGTTTACGATGTTACAGATTTCGAACCACTGCTTAAAAATCAAGTGGAACTCGAAGCCGGAAATTGGCAGGAATTACTCGATTTGAAATTTGTTTTTATTGAAGGAACTCCCCTGCGTGAAGTAAAAAGAGTAGAACGTTTATGGGGAGGTGATTTTGCATTATCAACATTTGAAACTACTGTTCCGGAGCGCACCGTTGAAGTGGAAGAAGGAGAAGTAGGATTTAGATTGAAAGCCACTACTACTGGACATCAATTTTCGAACCCTACCAATTGCGCTGAGTTTTGCTACAAAATCCAAAGTGTTGATGTAAATGGAAGTACTCAGTATAGCTGGCAAATCATGCAAGAATGTTCAGCTAATCCACTTTATCCACAGGGAGGAACCTGGATTTTCGATCGCGCAGGCTGGTGTCCCGGAATGCCCGGAACCACCTATGATTTGGAACTTACGCCATTTGTAATTGCTGATGATTTTACGGTTGATTATGATTCTCAATATGATCAATATGGCAACTATGTTTTTGAAGGATATCTCGTTACTTATGGAGCTATCAATCATCAAACAGATGTTGAAATTAACGATATCATCGCTCCAAGTAAATGGAAAATAAAAAGTCGTCAGAACCCGATTTGCGATAATCCAATTATCCGAATCAGAAATAATGGAAGCAATGCTTTAACGTCTTGCACCATATCCTATACGGCAGCAGGAGTAACTGAAAGTTTCAATTGGACGGGAAACCTCGGATTTTTAGAAACGGAAGATGTAGAATTAGTATTTAACGATCCTGCCTTTTGGAATGGTCCGGAAGATGAAAGTGTGTTGTTTGAAGTGAGCGTGAGTAACCCAAATGCTGAGGAAGATCAAAATGAATTCAATAATTCGGCAACCTCTAGTTTTCAGCGCCCTCCTCGTTTTTCTTATAATGATTTGCAAGACAACAGATTGATTATTTGGGTAGGAACCAATAATGCACCTTGGGAAACGGAAGTAACTCTTTACGACAGATTGGGAAATGTTGTTTTTCATCGTGATGATTACACCCAAGCGAATACAACTCAAAGAGATACTATCCAATTGAATGCAGGATGTTATTTGTTTCATCTGCAAGACAACGGATTTGATGGCTTAAGTTTTTTTGCCAATAATGATGGCAACGGATCGTGCAGGTTAAAGAGGGTAGGAGCGGCGAGTTTAATTACTTTCGAAACTGATTTTGGAAAAGAAATCCTCTGGCATTTTGTATGGGAAACGGATATTGTTTCGGTTGACGAAAGAGTAAAAGAGGAATCTCAATTACGCATATTCCCTAATCCCGGTTCCGGCTTATTTAATCTTGAACTTGGCGATATGGGCAGGAATCTGAACATTGATATATTTAATTCAACAGGTTCCATCGTAAGTTCTGTTTCCGGACAACGACCATCAGAGGGAATGATGTTTCAACTGGATCTTCAAGGTTTGACCAATGGAATTTATTTTGTGAGAGTGAATGATGGTAAAATCCAAAAATCAGGAACCCTATTAAAGCAGTAGTATATAGCTCAAAGTAGTTGAATTGGAGGCTGGATCGATATTGATCCGGCCTTTTTTTTGGCTATGGACTTATTTGAATGGATAATTGATACAATACACAAAGTACAAGAGTATTGGCGGGGTATAAACACAATACGTGATAGACCTTCTAAATTCTCACACTATCTATGTCTATAGTCAAATGCGAAGCAGAATTCGGGTACTCAACTCACTGTGATTGGAGAATTAGGTGGTCACTATATTTTTAAACCACCTTCTGACAGATTTCCGGAAATGCCCGAAAACGAACATGTAACAATGCGATTGGCAGAAGTTTTTGGAATTCCAGTGGTACCATCATCACTGATTCGATTATTATCCGGTAAACTTTCCTATATATCGAAACGAGTTGACCGGAAAGAATCGGCAGAAAAAATCCACATGATCAATATGTTTCAGATTACAGATGCCTTTGATAAATATAAAGGTTCTATGGAAAAAATTGGAAAAGCAATAGGCAGTTATTCGAGTAATACTTTGCTTGATAAAACCTTTTTCTTTGACTTAGCTCTTTTTTCTTTTTTAAACGGTAACAATGATATGCACCTCAAGAATTTTTCAATAATCGAAAGTCCTTCTGGTTGGGCCTTGTCTTCTGCCTGTGATCTTTTAAATGTTGCTATAGTGTTTCCAGAAAATACAGAAGAACTAGCGCTAACTTTAACAGGAAAGAAAAGGAAGTTGAAGCGAGAACATTTTGAACAATTTGGAGAAGGATTGGGATTGAATCTTATACAGATCAAAAGAGCTTTTAATCGAATGATAAATACTAAATCAAGGGCATTGAATTGGATTGAAAAGTTATTTCTTTCTGATGAAATGAAAACTGCTTATAATGAGGTACTTGATTAAGATATAAGCAATTGGGGTTAGAGGAATAAATCCTTAATCTAACTGCTTATACAAATTTTGGGATGCTGAATTCTTAAGCCTTCATTCACCTTACGAAATCCACATTTAAACACAGGTGCGATGACCAAATGCATGGGGGGCTAATGATGCAGATCCCGATGCTGCAATACCCAATAAATCCTGGCAATTCCCTTTTCCCAATAAAGAAACAAATTCAATTTGTTTTCCCCAATTTGTTTTCCCCAATTTGTTGCCTACATCATTGCGTTGCGGAATAAATACTATCCTTATTTATTCAATGGAGCTGTTCTCGCTCAAACAAATGTTCAAATCCCAATCCGCCTGATTATTAGGTCAATCCCTCCTTTTTTTTATAAGGCGATCCTATCCTTATTGGAAATTAATTATCCTTTGTCAATAAATCCCTCCCTTTCCTGAAAAAAATGTTGTTTTCCCGAAACACCCCCCTAAAAAATCACATACATTTGCCAAAAATTAGGTTTTTTATTCCCTAACCCCCTAAAAAAATCAAAATGACCTTTAGGTTTTCTGCTCTTCGAGATGTTATTCAACGTCAACCTCTACCTGTTCAGTTCCCTTCCCTTCGCATTTCCGATTATTTCGGTGAAAATGTGTTCAATGCAAAATCCATGCGCGAGTATCTTACAGATGAAGCGTATGCAAGTGTAATGAGCGCTGCCGGACAAGGCCAAGCCATCGATAGGAGAGTAGCAGATCAAGTTGCTTCTTCCATGAAAGAATGGGCATTATCTAAAGGTGCAACACATTATACCCATTGGTTTCAACCGCTTACCGGATCAACCGCAGAAAAACACGATGCTTTTGTTCAGCCAACCGCTGATGGAAGAGCCATTGAAAAATTTGACGGTTCGCAGTTAACGCAGCAAGAGCCTGATGCTTCGTCATTCCCAAGCGGGGGTATCCGAAATACTTTCGAAGCAAGAGGTTACACCGTTTGGGACCCCTCTTCTCCGGCTTTCGTAATCGGAAACACGCTTTGTATTCCTACAATATTTATTTCGTACACTGGGCATGCCCTCGACTATAAAGTGCCATTGTTAAAGTCGGTTGCGGCATTAGATAGTGCAGCTTTGCCGGTTTGTCAGTATTTTGATAAAGACGTTAAGCGCATCACCATTACGCTTGGTTGCGAACAAGAGTACTTCCTTATTGATAAAGCTTTTTTAAATGCCCGTCCAGATATTGCATTAACAGGACGGGCGCTATTTGGTCACACTCCCGCAAAAGGACAACAATTGGACGATCATTACTTTGGATCGATTCCCGAACGTGTGATGAACTTTATGAGGGAGTTTGAATACGAAAGTCATCGTTTGGGAATACCTGTTACTACACGTCATAATGAAGTTGCACCTAACCAATTTGAGTTTGCTCCTGTTTTTGAGGAAGTCAATCTCGCTAATGATCATAATCAAATGATGATGGACTTGCTTGATAAGGTAGCACTCAAGCATAACTACAGTGTTTTACTCCATGAAAAACCTTTCGAAGGACTTAATGGATCAGGCAAACACAATAACTGGTCGATGGCAACAGACACAGGAGTGAACCTTTTGAAACCGGGTAAAAATCCAAAGAGCAATCTGCAATTCCTTACGTTTTTTGTGAATACTATTAAGGCTATTCATGATAATGCTGATGTACTTAGAGCGGCCATTGCCACTGCCGGAAACGATCATCGATTGGGAGCCAATGAGGCTCCGCCGGCAATCGTTTCAACTTTTATCGGCACCCATCTTTCCGAAATCCTGGATGATATTGAAGCAAATGTGAAATCGGGAAAGATGAGTCCTGAAGATAAAACCGAAATTAAATTAGAAATCGGCAAAATTCCACAGGTTCTTCGAGACAACACCGATCGTAACAGAACCTCACCTTTTGCTTTCACCGGAAACAAATTCGAGTTCCGCGCTGTGGGTTCTTCTGCCAATTGCGGAAATGCGATGATTGTACTCAATACTATTGTTGCCAACCAGCTCCTCCAGTTCAGAAAAGAGGTAGATACCTTATTAGAAAGCGGAGTTAAAAAAGACGAAGCAATTCTGCAACAACTTCAAAAACTGATTAAGGAAAGTAAGAACATCCGATTTGAAGGCAATGGTTACGGGGAAGAATGGAAAAAGGAAGCTGAAAAAAGAGGACTTTCCAATTTAAAAGATACTCCTGCTGCGCTTCGAGTTTGGAAAGATAAGAAAGTGCAGTCAATCTTCGAAAAACTGGGGGTTTTGACCTCTGAAGAAATTGATGCACGTTGGGAAGTGGATATCGAAAACTACATTCTTAAGCGCCAGATCGAATGCAGGGTTTGTGGGGATATTGCACAAAATCACGTAATTCCTACTGCAATCGCTTATCAAACCAAGCTCCTGAATAATCTAAATGGATTGATCAGTATTTTGGGCGATAAAGAGGGGAAAGTGGTTGGAAACACCCAATTGCAATTGATAAGAGATTTGAGTTCTCACATCAATGGACTGAAGAATAAAACGGATGAATTGCTGGATAAGCGCAGAAAAACGGATGCTTTAACGGATGTTCAAAAGAAAGCGGAGGAATACGCACATGTGCTTAAACCACTGATGGATGAGATCAGAGAGCATGCTGACGCGCTCGAAATGATGATAGACGATGAAATGTGGCCCATGCCCAAATTGAGAGAAATTCTTTTTACTCGTTGATATTCAAAATATTACGATAATTCACTCCTTGCAAGCCTTAAAACAGTCTTGCACTGAGTTTTGTTTTCTTTTTGTTTTTTTTCTTTTATTGTTCTTAACCTTGTATCTTTTGCCTCTGAAAGCCATTATATGATCGATAAAAGGGCGAAAATGAATTGAAAATGAGGGGTTTTGACCTACTATTTCTTGAGAATGAAAAAATAGGTTTTGTAGTTCCAAAAAGAATTTCATTATTTTCGCCTTCTGTAAAATCTGATCGGAAAATAAATACCGGATTATGAGAAAAGCGCAACTCGCTCTCTGTCTTTTGTTTGCATTAGTAAGTTCATTGGCTTCTTTCGGCCAAAATGCACAAATGGAAGCTGCAAACACTGAATTCAGTAATGGAGGGTATTTCCAGGCTGCTGAATTGTATAAGCAAGCCTATGACAAACTCAAAAAGAAAGGTGATCGCGGTAGTATCGGTTTGGCTTTGTTCCAAATTGGAGAATGTTATCGTATGATGACGGATCATGCTGCTGCCGTTGAGTGGTATGATAAAGCTGTTACAGCGAGATATCACAACGAAAACCCTGATGTTTACTTTTATTGGGCAGAAAGCCTTGCTGAGCTTGGTAAATTCGATGATGCAATTAGCATGTACAATAAATTTATAGGGGAAGGGGGAGATAAAGCCCTCGCTCAAGGTAGAATCGACGATTGTAAAAGAGCTGCGTTGGATATCGAAACGCCTCCAACTCGCTATATTGTAGAGAATGAAGTTCAGTTGAATACGAGCAATTTCGATTTCTCTACTACATTCTCTGAAAAGAAAGACGATGAGATCGTATTCTCCTCTTCAAGAAGTGGTGCTAGCGGCTCGGATGCTGATCCTAAAACAGGTGAATCATTTATGGACCTTTTTACAGCTAAGCGTGATAAAAAAGGGAAGTGGAGCTCTCCGGTGCCATTGAATAACACTGTAAATACTACAAGTAATGAAGGTGCAGCTTGTTTTGATGACAAGAAAAGCGAGATGTACTTTACGCGTTGTATTTATGAAAAAGATGACCGCTTCGGTTGTGATATCTACATCGCTAAAAAGAGCGGACAGAATTATCAGACAGCGGAGCTAATTCCTTTGATTGATCGTACTATTGACGATACCTCTCACGTGGGTCACCCTTTCTTAACCAGTGATGAGCAATATCTTCTTTTTGCCTCTAATATGCATGGCGGTTACGGTGGTCGTGATATCTATTACGTTCAGTATGATAAAAAGAACAAATCTTGGGGAAAACCTAAAAATGCAGGTCCTTCTATTAATACTACTGGCGATGAAATGTTCCCATACATTCACGCTGACGGATCATTGTATTTCTCTTCAAACAGTCATGGCTCTTTAGAGGGATTGGATATATATAAAGCGCCAAAGACTGGCGAAATGACATGGGGCAAACCCGAAAACCTTCAGTATCCTATCAACTCTTCTGCTGATGATTTCAGTATCATTTTTGAAAAAGATAAAGATCAAGGATTTTTCACTTCTAACCGTCCTGGTGGAAAAGGAAAAGATGATATCTGGTCATTCAAATTGCCTCCTGTAGAATTCTGCTTGAAAGCTACCGTTTACGATGACGATACCGGTGTTCCAATTCCAGATGCTAAGGTTGTTGTTTCTGGCTCTGACGGTTCTTCCTACGAACTCAAGAGCGATGGAAATGGTGGAATTTCCCTTTGTGATGGACAGATTATAGCAGAAACAAATTACACCGTTGATGTTTCTAAAACCGGATACCTCGGAACTGGTGACCAGTTTAGCACTATCGGTTTAACAGAGTCAACAACTTTTGCCCGTGAATATTTCCTTCAGGAAATCATTATCGGAACTGCGGAGTACAAAATTCCTTTGGTACTTTATCCTTATGATCAGGCGACTTTGTTAGTAGATGAAACTACCAACTCTAAAGACTCATTAAACTATCTGTTTGATATTCTGGTGAAAAACCCAACATTGGTTATTCAGTTGGAAGCTCATACCGATACAAGAGGTAAAGACAAGTACAATTTGGATCTTAGTGATCGTCGTGCTAAAACTTGTGTTGAATACCTTATCTCTAAAGGTGTTGCATCAGAAAGAATGGTGCCAAAAGGAAAAGGTGAAACCGTTCCAAAAATCACCGATAAACAAATTGATGCAATGAAAACGAATGAAGAGAAGGAAGCTGCGCATCAGGTGAATCGACGAACGGTGTTTACAGTTTTAAGAAATGACTACGTTCCGCCTACGAGTAATTAGTAGGACATAGAATAATAATACGCCTGCCCTGTAATTACGGGGCAGGCGTTTTCTTTCATAATCATGAGTGAATCAAATAAAGAGCGTTACGATGCCCGAGGTGTAAGCGCTTCTAAAGAGGATGTGCATCGCGCCATTGCCGGGATTGATAGAGGCTTGTTTCCCAAAGCATTTTGTAAAATCATTCCTGATTTGCTTACCGGAAGCGAAGACCATTGCATCGTAATGCATGCAGATGGAGCAGGTACCAAATCTGCCCTTGCTTATTTATACTGGAAAGAAACCGGAGATTTAAGCGTTTGGAAAGGTATTGCACAAGATGCGATAGTAATGAATCTCGACGATTTGATTTGTGTTGGCGCAACAGACAATATTCTACTTTCTTCAACGATTGGAAGAAACAAAAATCTCATTCCTGCTGATGTGCTATCTGCATTAATTGCTGGAACAGAAGAACTTCTTGGGGAGCTAAGAGATTTGGGTATTGGAATTTATTCAACCGGAGGTGAAACTGCTGATTTGGGCGATCTTGTGAGAACCGTTGTGGTTGATTCTACAGTGGTTTGCAGAATGCGTAGGGATGAAGTAATCAATAATGCAAATATCAAGCCCGATGATGTTATTGTTGGTTTATCTTCATCAGGAAAAGCCAATTACGAAAAAGAATACAATGGAGGCATGGGAAGCAATGGTTTAACCAGCGCCCGGCACGATGTTTTTGATCATTATCTCGCTAAAAAATACCCTGAAAGTTTTGATCCCGCTGTGCCAATTGATTTGGTGTATAGCGGATCTAAATCGTTACTGGATGCAGTAGAGCATTCTGAATTAAATGCTGGTAAATTAGTGCTTTCAGCTACCAGAACTTATGCTCCTGTGTTGAAGAAACTATTTGAAACACATCGCAATAAAATTCATGGAATAGTGCATTGCAGCGGCGGAGCACAAACTAAAGTGCTGCATTTTGTTAATAATATCCATGTGATTAAAGACGATCTTTTTCCTTTACCGCCGCTTTTTAAACTCATTCAATCTGAAAGCAAAACGGATTGGAAAGAAATGTATAAAGTCTTCAATATGGGGCACAGAATGGAGATCTATTTGCCACAAGAATTTGCTCAGGATGTTATTAGTATTTCCAATTCGTATGGAATAGAAGCTAAAATCATTGGCAGATGCGAGCAAGCTGAATCCAACTCCTTGACTATTCGCAGTGAATTTGGAGAATTTCAATATGCAGGATCATGACTGATTTAATACCCAGACTTGCGGCCATTGAAGACCGTTTTGACGAGGTTGGGAAATTGGTTCTCGACCCGCAAATTATTTCCGATCGGAAGCGCTACACAGTGCTGATGCGTGAGTTCAAAGAACTGGAAGAAATCGTAGCCTCTTTCAAATCGTACAAGCGCATAGTAGAAGAGCAAGATTCAACAGAGCAAATGCTGAAGTCGGAAAGCGATCCCGAAATGCGTGAAATGGCCAAAGAAGAACTGGAAAGTCTTCGTGAATCAAAGTATAGGCTAGAGGAAGAATTGAAACAATTATTAATACCCAAAGATCCCGAAGATCGAAAAGACTCCATTGTGGAGTTGCGCGCAGGTACAGGAGGGGATGAAGCCGGAATTTTTGCCGGAGATTTATACCGCATGTATCAGCGTTATGCTGAAAAAAGAGGTTGGAAAACGGAGTTACTCAGCTTTTCTGATGGCACTGCAGGGGGTTATAAAGAAATCATTTTCCAAATTTCGGGAAGTGACGTATATGGTAATCTGAAATTCGAATCTGGAGTGCATAGGGTTCAACGTGTGCCGGCTACCGAAGCGCAAGGTAGAATTCATACATCGGCTGCAACGGTTGCAATTATGCCTGAAGCCGATGAGGTTGACATTGATCTCAATATGGCGGATGTTAAAAAAGACACTTATCGCTCATCAGGGGCTGGTGGGCAACACGTAAACAAAACGGAATCTGCTGTTCGACTTACTCACCTTCCAACAGGCATTGTTGTAGAGTGTCAGGACGGACGTTCTCAGCTCAAAAACTACGATATGGCTTTGGGAATTTTAAGAACCAGATTATACGAAAAGGAAAGGGAACGATTGGATTTAGAGCGCTCTGCACATCGAAAATCATTGGTGAGTACTGGTGATAGATCTGCTAAAATCCGAACGTATAATTATCCCCAAGGAAGAGTGACCGATCACCGTATTAATCTCACCGTTTATAATCTCCCGGCAGTAATAGATGGTGATTTAGATGATATCATTCAGGCACTAAAAATTGCCGAGAATGCTGAAAAACTTCAAGCAGGAACAAAAGCATGACCCGCAACGAACTCATATCGAACATAAAATCAAAACGATCATTTTTATGTATCGGACTGGATACCGATCCAGCAAAAATTCCGACTCATTTCAGTAATGCTGAAGATCCGGTTTTTGAATTCAATAAAGCAATCATTGATGCAACATCCGATTTAGCAGTTGCATACAAACCGAATATTGCCTTTTATGAAGCCCAGGGAATAAAAGGCTGGCTGAGTTTGAAGAAAACGATCGAGTACATTCCAAAAGATTGTTTCATTATTGCAGATGCTAAAAGAGGTGATATTGGCAATACTTCAAATCGATATGCAGAAGCATTTTTTAAAGAATATAATTGCGATGCCATTACTGTTACTCCCTATATGGGGCATGATAGTATTGAGCCTTTTCTGAAATATCCCGGGCATTGGGCCATAGTGTTGGCGCTTACTTCAAACGAAGGAGCAATGGATTTCCAATTTGGATTAAGCAGCGGGCAATTTTTGTATGAAAAAGTGGTTGAAAAGTGCATGGAATGGGGTTCTCCGGATAATTTGATGTTTGTTGTTGGCGCAACACGTGCTGAATTATTAGGCAAAATAAGAGCACAAGCACCTCATCACTTTTTCCTGATTCCCGGATTGGGAGCCCAAGGTGGAAGTATGCAAGACATTATTCAATACGCACTTACCGATGAAATTGGCGTTTTAGTGAATGCTTCAAGAAGCATCATTTATGCGGATAATTCCGAAAAATTCGCGTCAGTAGCGCGTTCTGAAGCAGCGAGAATTAGAAATGTGATGGATTCTGCCTTAAAGGCAAGAGGAATTTGAACTTGCGGTTTTAGCTTTGAATTCGAAAAGCTAAAACTATGGATGAGGAAATACTGTCTTATGTGTGGGAGAATCGTTTATTTCGGGTAAACAAGCTGCAAACCACTTGCGGTAAACCACTAACTATCAGGCACCCGGGGCATAAAAATGCGGATTCTGGTCCGGATTTTCAACTGAGTAGGCTCAAAATCGAATCAGGTGAATGGGTTGGACAAGTAGAAATTCATGTAAAATCTTCCGATTGGTTTAAGCATGGTCACCAAAATGATGAGGCATACCGTGGATTGATTTTACATGTGGTTTGGGAGCATGATAAAGAAATCCCGCAGCTCTCAGAAGCAGGCGTTCATACGCTTGAACTTCAAAATTTTATTGATCCCTTGGAATTGGAACGATGCTATGAACTTCTTCATTCTCTGGAATTAATTCCTTGTAAAGCGGAGCCGGCAAAAGATATTCTGGTAAAAACGCAATGGCTAGATCGCATGTTGGCAGAGCGATTGGAAAACAAATCAATTCAGATTTTACAAACACTTGATAAATGCGGCAACGATTGGCAGGAAGTGCTCTACCGATGCATTGCAAGAGCTTTCGGACTTAAAGTGAATGTGTTTCCCTTCGAAATGCTTTCCACCATTCTTCCTTATCGACTTTTGGCAAGAAACCGAGGATATGAAAACCGATTGGAAGCTTTGATATTCGGACAATCCGGATTTCTTCATCCCCAACTAATTGATCAATACCCCCAGCATTTGAGACAAGAGTATTTAAGTCTTTCAAAGGCTTATGCTTTAGAAGCAATGGCAGTAAGCAATTGGAAATTTATGAGAATGCATCCCAATGGCTTTCCAACGCTACGGTTGGCTCAATTTGCTCAGTTGTTGCGCAATGTGCACCCATTAACTGATCTGATTTCAATTACTGATAGTCTTGACGAATTAACTGCGTTTTTCACTTCTAAACCACATCCATATTGGGATGATCATTATCGTTTTGATAAAGCAGTGAGTCCGTTTTCATCTAGAATGGGAATCGACTCTGCTTCGATGATTATTATTAACGCTATGATCCCCTTCATCTTTACTTATGGAAAAAGTAGGCACGATCAAGATCTTCAGAACAAAGCCATTTCGATGCTTGATCAAATTCCGGCTGAATCCAATAAGATTATCAGATTATGGGATCACTTGGAAATGAAAGTGAACAGCGCTTCTGATACGCAGGCTTTAATCCATGCTTACAGCAGATATTGTTCATCCAAAAAATGTTTATCTTGCACCTTAGGCCGGACTAGACTAAAAACAACAACTGATGGTATTAAGAATAGTGGAGTATTTTGAAAAGCAAGCTTATGGTGTTTGCGCTTGGTGGGGTGATAGGTTGGGAATGCGTCCGCATAAAATCAGAATTTCATTCATCTATTTATCATTCATCACATTTGGTTCTCCTGTGCTGATTTATCTCATCATGGCCTTTATACTCGAACATAAAGAGAACTTTAAATTGAGCAAGCGCAGAGTTAGTATTTGGGATTTGGAATAGTTTCACTCTCTGTTCTTTTTGCTCCTACTTGCCTACAGTCTGCCATTTCCCTGTCATTTCAAGAGGTAAATATGATTCCTGAATTATAGATTCAGAAGCGTAGATATTTAATCGGATGTGTATATCCTCAGAACATTAATTTTTGTGAATACCGATTCAACTGTCTATTTTAGTCGCCCTGACCACAATAAGAAAACATGAAAAAATCGATTATCGGATTCTTGAGTCTAGCATTATTGCTTATTACTCAGATTTCAATAGCTCAATCTGAGGCAACTCCGGCGGCGGCAACCATTGATGAAAAAATTAATGGAGTAATGGAACCCATCACAAAAGCTATAGAATCTATAATCTTTTTTACGGTTTCATTTGGAGGGATGACCATCCCTTTTGTTTTGATATGGTTGGTAGTGGGTGCCGTTTTCTTCACCGTCTATAATCGTTTCGTGAATTTTACGGCCTTTAAACATGCTCTTGAAGTTGTACGTGGTAAATTTGATAAGCCCGGCGATAAAGGAGAAGTCTCCCATTTTCAAGCACTTACAGCCGCTTTGTCAGGAACTGTCGGAGTCGGAAATATCGCGGGTGTTGCATTGGCCGTTTCCTTAGGTGGGCCCGGTGCTACATTCTGGATGATTATTGCGGGTTTGCTAGGAATGTCGTCGAAGTTTGTTGAATGTACGCTCGGCTTAAAATACCGAAAAGAAAATCCTGATGGTACAGTCTCTGGTGGACCGATGTATTATTTGAGTAAGGGCTTAGCCAATAAAAAGATGCCAATGTTCGGAAAAGCTTTGGCAGTGATTTTTGCAGTTTCTTGCATAGGAGGTTCCTTTGGTGGAGGAAATATGGTTCAAGTTAATCAGGCTACTCAGCAATTGATTGCAGTTACCGGCGGACCTGAGAGTTTTCTATATGGAAGAGGTTGGTTGTTCGGAGTAATCATAGCTATTCTAGTGGCGATTATCATTATCGGAGGAATCAAGAGCATCGCTAAAGTAACAGACAAAGTGGTGCCTTTTATGGTAGGAATCTACGTAGCAGCGGCACTTGTCGTAATATTTGCTAACATTTCTGCCGTTCCTGCTGCTTTTTCCAGTATTATAAATGGGGCTTTTTCAAATGATGCCATGTATGGCGGATTAATAGGCGTTTTAATGATGGGATTTAAGCGTGCGGCATTCTCCAATGAAGCCGGTATTGGTTCCGCATCCATTGCTCACGCAGCAGCTAAAACAAATGAACCAATAAGTGAGGGATTAGTTTCCCTTTTGGAGCCTTTTATCGATACTGTTGTTATTTGTACCATGACTGCCCTCGTTATCGTGGTTTCAGATTATGGATCCATCGGTTCTGTTGCAGCATTCCAGTCGGCTTCAGGCGCTGGTACAGATGCAGGTATTGCTTTAACTTCAAGTGCATTTCAGCAAACCATTTCCTGGTTTCCCTATGTGTTGTCCGTTGCTGTAATCCTGTTTGCCTTATCAACCATGATTTCCTGGTCGTATTATGGTTTAAAAGCCTGGACATACCTCTTTGGTGAAAGCAAAGCATCGAATATCAGTTATAAAGCTGTTTTCTGTGTGATGGTAGTTATTGGCTCAGCCATTAGCGCAAGAAGTGTTTTTGACTTCGGTGACGCAATGATTTTTGCCATGTGTTTCCCTAATATTTTGGGACTATATTTCCTTGCGCCTGAAGTGAAGGCCGATTTGATCATTTATTTAAAGCGTGTGAAATCCGGAGAAATCCGGAAGTACAAATAAGTGCTTCCGGCCTAAAGGGCTGGAGTATGAATTTTTATGATTTCATTCGGTTTAACCGACATGAGAGATTGGCGGTGTATATTACATTGCCTCTTTTAATCGCTATTGCTTTCTTGAATAAAAAAAGTGCTGAATCTTCTGAGCTCGTTTTGTCAGATGATGAATGGCATTGGTATCAAGCACAAATTGAAGAATTTAAGCAAGAGCAAACAAGGCTAAATCAATCGGATTTTTTCGATCCTAATAATTTAGATTCTGCTGCTTTTGTGAAGCTTGGTTTAAGTCCAAAACAAGCCTCAGTAGTGATAAAATTCAGAGAAAAAAATTCCGGATTTTACACTATTGCGGATCTGATGGAATGCAAATACATACCAGAAGATTGGATAGCAGAACATGAATTGAGCATGATTTTTAGCGAAGAACCTCCCCATGAATTTCTTCACTCCGAAAATGAGCCAAGAAACACTTACAGTTCAGAACAAAAATCACATTTTAAACCTTATGAAGCTGCAGTTCCCAAAGCAATACAAATACTTGATCTTAACACATCCGACAGTGCATCTTTAGAGGCTCTTCCCGGAATTGGTGCCGGCATGGCAGCGCGTATCATTAAGTTTAGAACTAATTTAGGAGGCTTTATTCATAAAAATCAGTTAATGGAAATTTATGGAATGAAAGAAGACAATTACCTCAAATTCATTGATTTGGTCAATATTTCAAATACCTTTCAAACTAAAAAAATATGTATTAATTCATGTACTAAGGAAGAACTCATGAATCATCCCTATATTGAGCCTCGTCTCGCCGGTTCATTAATTAACATCCGGGAGCAACACGGACCTTATAAAAACCCTGAAGGCATACGCTTTTCAGTATTATTGAATGATTCGATTTATGAACGCATCCGTCCTTACATCAGCCTCTGCGCAGAAAATTCAGAACGATCTCCGTGAAATAATCAGGGAAGTTCCAGATTTCCCTAAACCCGGAATTTTGTTTAAAGATATTACCCCATTGCTACAAGATTCGGATTTGTGCAAACGCATTATCCATTTGCTTTGTGAATGGCATCAACCTGCCAAACCCGATATAATAGCCGGTGTTGAAAGCAGAGGCTTTCTTTTCGGTTTTCCTATGGCCATAGAAATGGGAATTCCTTTCGCTTTAATTCGAAAGGCCGGAAAACTTCCTGCAAAAAAAATCAGCGCGAACTATGAACTTGAATACGGCACTGCGGTTGTAGAATTACATGAAGATAGTATTTATCCGGGAATGAAAGTGGCTATTCATGATGATCTTCTCGCAACAGGCGGAACATCTGAGGCTGCTGCACGATTAGTAAAAATGAGCAATGCAGAAGTTTGTGCATTTTCATTTTTGCTCGGTTTGGATTTTCTGAATGGAGAAGATTTATTGCATAAACACTCTGAAAATGTCCTAATTTTAGCCCGCTTTTAATGAGTTATTATGGATTATAAAAGAACAGAGAGTCAGGAAATGATTATTCAGATGGTGCGTGATTTCGCTGAAAAGGAAATCAGGCCGAAACTGATGGAATGGGATGAAAGTCAGTATTTTCCTGTGGAACTTTTCCGCAAAATGGGAGAGTTGGGATTGTTGGGTGTTCTTGTTCCTGAAAAATACCAGGGTGCTGGATTGGGATATTTCGAATACATTAATGTAATTGAAGAAGTTTCAAGAGTTTGTGGATCTATAGGTTTATCTGTCGCTGCGCATAATTCCCTTTGTACAGGTCATATTTTGCAATTCGGATCGGAAGAGCAAAAACAAAAATACCTTCCATTGTTAGCCACCGGAAAGTGGATTGGCGCTTGGGGATTAACCGAAGCCAATACTGGTTCTGATGCATTGAGAATGAAAACATTTGCCGAAAAAGATGCTGAGTATTGGGTAATAAATGGTGCTAAAAATTGGATTACTCACGGCATCAGTGGTGATGTTGCAGTAGTACTGGTGAGGACTGGTGAATTGCTAGATACACGTGGAATAACTGCATTTGTTATTGAGCGAGGAACACCAGGATTTACAGCAGGAAAGAAAGAGAACAAACTAGGAATGCGTGCTTCCGAAACTGCAGAAATGATTTTCGATAACTGCCGTGTTCATGAATCACAAGTACTAGGAAAATTAGGCGAGGGCTTTATACAAGCTATGAAGGTGCTAGATGGCGGAAGAATTTCAATTGGAGCTTTGGCCTTAGGTATCGCCAAAGGAGCTTTGGATGCTTCGGTTAAGTATTCTAAAGAGCGCGAGCAATTTGGAAAACCAATTTCTGAATTTCAGGCCATTGCCTTTAAACTTGCCGATATGGCCACCGAAATCGAAGCTGCTGAACTCTTGTTATTCAGTGCTGCCGATCTGAAGAACCGAGGACAAAAATGCACTCGTGAATCGGCCATAGCTAAATATTACGCATCAGAAGTAAGTGTGAGATGTGCAACGGAAGCTGTGCAGATTTTTGGGGGTTATGGATACACCAAAGATTATCCGGTAGAGAAGTTTTATCGCGACAGCAAGCTCTGTACAATAGGAGAGGGAACCTCTGAAATTCAGAAATTGGTGATTTCTCGTGAAATTCTCGGATAATTTTTTTAGTCTTTGTCAATAATCTGAAATAATTGTATATTTGCAACCCTTAAAATAGGTCTATGTTAATTATACCAATAAAAGAAGGAGAGAACATCGAACGTGCTCTCAAGAAGTTCAAGAAGAAATTCGAGCGCACAGGTGCTATGAAGCAATTGCGTAGTCGTCAGTTCTATACTAAGCCCTCGATTGAGCGTCGCGAAGAAATTAAGCGCGCCATCTACCGCGATAAGATTATGGAGCAAGCGGATTAAAATCCGATTGTTATTAAATATTAGGGTGCTTTCATGGAGATATCCAAGAAATCACCCTTCTTTATTGTGTGTCATCAACCGATAGTTTTCTACAATATTTGCGCTCCGAGCGGCGAATGAGTATTCATACGCTAACCTCCTACAGCACTGATCTGGAGCAGTTTTCTACTTATCTTCAGGAGTTTTACGAAGAGTCTGATCCTGGTACCGCCAATGCAGTAATGATTCGCAGTTGGATGGTGCAATTATCGGAATCCGGTATCGCCAATCGGAGCATACGACGGAAAATGTCGGCCCTAAAATCATTTTATCGCTACCTTATTAAGCAAGGGAGCATCGCAGGAAACCCACTTACCAGCATAATTTCCCCCAAAATTTCTAAACGCTTACCTATTTATGTGGAAGAGCGTGCCATGGCTCAGTTATTCAGAGACACTGACTTTCCAGAAGGATTTAAAGGCGTCCGTGATCATTTGATTGTAACCTTATTTTATGAAACCGGTATAAGATTATCGGAACTTATATCGTTAAAAGAAGGTAGTATAGAAAGGAGCAGAGGAATGATGAAAGTATTGGGGAAGAGGAATAAAGAGCGCATGGTGCCCATTTCAGATGTGGTTTTAGCACAAATCGACAAGTATTTAGATGAGAAGTCCAAATTTCCGCAAGCTGAAGGCGATTTTTTGCTTTTGAGTGATAGCGGAAAAAAACTTTACCCAAAATTTGTTCAGCGTAAGGTGAATTACTACCTTGGTGAAGTTTCTACCTTGGAGAAACGGAGTCCGCACGTATTGCGACACACATTTGCGACACACATGTTAAACAACGGAGCCGATTTAAATGCAATAAAAGAGATACTTGGGCATGCCAATCTTGCTGCTACTCAAGTATATACTCATAATTCGATAGAAAAATTAAAGCAAGTTCATCGTTTAACCCACCCGCGAGGCTAATCTCAAAGACCTATGCACTTAAAAGTTCATTCCATCCATTTCGATGCAGATCAGAAACTGATCAATTTTATCAATGACAAGATTGGGAAGCTAAATGTGTTTCACGATCAGATTATTGGTGGCGAAGTTTACTTACGTCTGGATAATTCAGACAGTAAAGAGAACAAAATAGCCGAGATTAAACTGGCAGTGCCAGGAAAAGACTTATTTGCGAAAAAGCAGTGTCGATCTTTTGAAGAAGCAACTGACACTGCTGTGGAAGCCTTAAGAAGACAAATTCGCAGGCACAAAACAAAGTCGGCGCGCGACTAGAAATGATGCTTTGAATATTTTTTTTCAAAGCTATTTGTAACGAAACGATCTTTCACTTACATTTGCACTCCTTTTCTACGGAAGGAGTGCTTTTTTTTGCGCAAATACTGAAGGAAGGAAAGAGCCGCCGGTGTAGCTCAGTTGGCTAGAGCAGCTGATTTGTAATCAGCAGGTCGTGGGTTCGAGTCCCTCTACCGGCTCCAGGAGTTGCTAAACGAAGCAACAAGAGAAATTGAAATATTATTTGGGGAGATACTCAAGCGGCCAACGAGGACAGACTGTAAATCTGTTGACCTAGTCTTCGCAGGTTCGAATCCTGCTCTCCCCACATTAATGAAGGTTTATCCTTTTTGGCGGGAGTAGCTCAGTTGGTAGAGCATCAGCCTTCCAAGCTGAGGGTCGCGGGTTCGAATCCCGTCTCCCGCTCCAAAAGTAGATAAGCCGATGTAGCTCAGCGGTAGAGCACTTCCTTGGTAAGGAAGAGGTCATGGGTTCAAGTCCCATCATTGGCTCGAATAAGTACTAGTAATAATTAACAAAACAAGGTCGCAGTACCAAATACGACTGGCTATGGCAAAAGAAACATTCGATCGTAAAAAACCGCACGTGAACATCGGTACCATCGGGCACGTAGACCATGGTAAGACCACCCTTACTGCAGCAATCACTGCAGTGCTGGCTAAGAAAGGTCTTTCTCAAGCACGCAGCTTTGATTCCATCGACAATGCACCGGAAGAAAAAGAGCGTGGTATTACCATTAACACCTCACACGTTGAGTATGAGACGGCTAACCGTCACTATGCTCACGTTGACTGTCCTGGTCACGCTGACTATGTGAAAAACATGGTTACTGGAGCAGCACAGATGGATGGTGCAATTCTTGTGGTGGCCGCTACGGATGGTCCTATGCCACAAACCCGTGAGCACATTCTGCTCGGTCGCCAAGTTGGTGTTCCGCGTATTGTTGTGTTCATGAACAAAGTAGATATGGTTGACGATTCAGAGCTTCTTGAGCTAGTTGAAATGGAAATTCGTGATCTTCTTTCGTTCTACAAGTACGACGGTGATAACACTCCTGTGATCCAAGGTTCTGCACTCGGTGCACTCAATGGTGAAGAGAAGTGGGAAGAAGCCGTAATGAGTCTTATGAACGCTGTTGATACTTGGATCGAAATTCCTGTTCGTGCGGTAGATAAGCCTTTCCTTATGCCTGTTGAAGATGTATTCTCGATCACTGGTCGTGGTACTGTTGCAACTGGTCGTATCGAATTAGGTACTATCCATACTGGCGATGAGGTTGATATCCTTGGTATGCAAGAAGAGAAAATGAAATCAGTAGTTACTGGTGTTGAGATGTTTCGTAAGATCCTCAACGATGGCCAAGCTGGTGATAACGTAGGTCTTCTTCTTCGTGGTGTCGACAAATCTAATATCCGTCGTGGTATGGTTATAGCCAAGCCAGGTTCTATTACTCCTCACACCATTTTCAAAGCTGAGATCTATGTTCTCAAAAAAGAAGAAGGTGGACGTCATACTCCATTCCACAACAGATACCGTCCTCAATTCTATTTCCGTACTACTGATGTAACCGGAGAAATAGAACTTGACGCTGGTCGTGAAATGGTTATGCCAGGTGATAACGTAACTATTACAGTTAACCTTATCGTTCCGGTAGCTATGGATAAAGGTCTTCGTTTCGCAATCCGCGAAGGTGGCCGTACCGTAGGTGCAGGACAGGTTACTGAGATTATTGCATAATCACTAAAGAATCGAAATTTTAATGAAGGTGGAATTGCCTGCTGGCGACCACCTTCATTTTCTGCATAATACGGGTGTAGCTCAGCTGGTTAGAGCATCGGTCTCCAAAACCGAGGGCCGTGGGTTCGAATCCTACCACCCGTGCAAAAGGTAAAAAGACATGTCAAGTTTAAAAACATACCTTTCTGAGTCGTACGACGAACTCGTGAATAAAGTAAGCTGGCCTACTTGGGCTGAATTACAAACTAGCTCTATTCTGGTATTCGTCGCATCACTAATTATCGCTTTGCTGGTGTTCTTTATGGACTTTATCTTCGGTGTAAATCCCGGTGATACATTCTGGAAAGGAATTCTCGGTTTCATGTATGAGTATTTGTTGAAATAAGCAAACATGGCAGACCTAGACAGGAAGTGGTATGTAGTCCGAGCCATTAGTGGTAAGGAAAAGAAAGTAAAAGAATACATCGAGAGTGAAATAAAAGCGCTCGGGTTGGAAGACTATGTAACACAAGTCCTCATTCCTACTGAAAAGATCTATCAGATCCGCAACGGTAAAAAAGTGAGCAAGGAACGGAATTATTTTCCGGGTTACGTATTGATTGAGGCAGCTCTCATCGGAGAGGTACCTCACGTTATTAAAAATATATCCAATGTGATCGGCTTTTTGGGTGCTGAGAAAAGAGGTCAGCCTATTCCTCTCAGAACTCAGGAAGTTAACCGCATCTTGGGTAAAGTTGATGAACTTGCCGATAGCGAAGAGGAATTGAACATTCCTTTTATAGTAGGTGAGACCGTAAAGGTAATCGACGGACCATTTAACAGTTTCCATGGAGTGATTGAAGAAATCAACGAAGACAAGAAGAAGTTGAAAGTGATGGTGAAAATCTTCGGTCGTAAAACGCCAGTGGAATTGGGTTATATGCAAGTAGAAAAAGAAAGTTAGTAATTATGTAACGAGCGACCTTGCGCCGGGGAGATGTCCACTTTTCAATGCTTCCCTTTGAACCGGTGCAGTAGCTATATAAACCATGTGAAATGGCCAAAGTAGTAGCAGCAATGATCAAGCTGCAGGTTCGTGGAGGAGCAGCAAATCCTTCGCCGCCAGTAGGACCAGCCCTTGGTAGCAAGGGCGTCAATATCATGGAGTTCTGTAAGCAGTTTAATGCTAGAACCCAAGATAAGGCGGGGAAAATTTTGCCAGTTTTAATTACGGTATATGCGGACAAATCGTTCGACTTCCTTATTAAAACGCCTCCGGCAGCTATCCAATTATTGGAAGCGGCTAAAGCAAAGAAGGGATCTTCTGAGCCTAACCGTAACAAGATTGGTAGCGTAACCTGGGAACAGGTACGAGCTATTGCAGAAGACAAAATGCCTGATCTCAATTGTTTCACGATGGAATCTGCCATGAGTATGGTGGCAGGTACCGCGAGAAGCATGGGACTCAGAGTAACCGGTCAAGCTCCATTCGAAGCCAAGTAACATCGTCAAAACAATGGGAAAGATTACAAAAAACCGTAAGGCAGTTATGGGAAAATACAATCCTGAAAAGGCGTATGATCTCAAAGAAGCTGCAAGCATCGTAAAGGACATCACTACATCGAAGTTCGACGCTGCTGTAGACATCGCTGTTCGCCTCGGCGTAGATCCCAGGAAATCCAACCAAATGGTTCGCGGTACTGTATCGCTTCCTCACGGAACCGGTAAAACTGTTCGCATTTTAGTTCTCTGCACCCCAGATAAGGAGCAGGAAGCCCGCGAAGCAGGAGCAGACCACGTTGGACTTGACGATTACCTGGAAAAGATTAAGGGCGGATGGACCGACGTTGACGTCATCATCACCACTCCTACCGTTATGGGTAAGGTCGGTGCTTTAGGTAGAATCCTCGGTCCTCGCGGACTGATGCCAAACCCAAAGACCGGCACCGTAACATTAGAAGTTGGCAAGGCTGTACAGGAAGTAAAGGCGGGTAAAATCGACTTTAAGGTGGACAAAAATGGAATTATCCATGCATCCATCGGAAAGGTTTCTTTTGAACCCTCAAAGATTGCAGACAATGCTAGAGAGCTTGTCTCCACTCTTCTTAGACTTAAACCTGCATCAGCAAAAGGCACCTACATTAAAAGCATCAGTATGTCCAGCACTATGAGCCCGGGCGTAAGTATTGAACCAAAAACGGTAGCAGGATAATCGCTCCGCTTAAATCAGCCAAAAAAATGACGAAGGATCAAAAAACCCATCTCATAGCTGAACTGTCGGAGAAGATTGCTTCCAGCAATGTATTCTATCTGGCAGATACTTCAGCGCTTAGCGCAGAGGTTACTCAGATGTTGCGCCGCGAATGTTTTAATAAAGAAGTTGGTCTTCGCGTTGTGAAGAACACTCTTTTGCGCAAAGCTCTTGAGCAAATCGAAGGCAAAGACTTTTCAGAATTATATGGAACACTTACCGGTCATACCGCAGTGCTCTTCTCTGAAACAGGAAATGCCCCAGCTAAACTCATCAAGGATTTCAGAAGAAAGTATCCAAAACCTATTCTGAAAGCTGCATATGTTGAAGAAACTGTTTACATCGGCGATGAACTTCTAGATTCTCTCGTAGCTATCAAAAGCCGCGAAGAACTTATCGGAGACATCGTGGGACTCTTGCAGTCTCCCGCACGCAATGTTATTTCTGCCCTTCAATCAGGCGGAACTACTATCGCTGGCGTCGTAAAAACACTTTCCGAACGCTAAAAATTCATTTAATCACAGAACCCCTTTTTAACACCGTAATACTATGGCGGATATCAAAGCAATGGCGGAATCGCTCGTAAACCTCACAGTAAAAGAGGTAAACGAACTCGCTAAAATCCTCAAAGACGAATATGGCATTGAGCCTGCTGCAGCTGCTGCAGTAATGGTTGCTCCTGGTGCTGGTGCCGGTGGCCCAGTGGAAGAAGAAAAAACTTCGTTTGACGTAATCCTTAAAGAAGCTGGACCTAACAAGCTTGCAGTTGTAAAACTGGTAAAAGAGCTTTCAGGTTTAGGTCTTAAAGAAGCGAAAGACGTAGTTGATAAAGCTCCGGCTCCTATTAAGGAAGGAGTGCCGAAAGACGAGGCAGAATCTCTGAAGGCACAACTTACTGAAGCGGGCGCCACCATTGAGATCAAATAAGATTTTAAGCTTTAAGCGCAAAGGGTTAGGCCTTGACTTTTGTCTAGGCCTATACCCTTTTATGCGCTGAACCCGTTTTTCAGGGCTCATCCTTCTGTTAGTTCTTTCCGTTGTACCCTAACATCTAAGGCCTTGGTCACAAAAAGTATTTTTCCGGAGCGCCTGAGCTTTGCCTCAGCTATCTCCAACTTTGATTACCCAGATTTCCTCGAAATCCAGGTTAAATCATTCATGGAATTTTTCCAACTTGATACTAACCCTGATAACAGAACCCAAGAAGGGCTCTTCAAGGTTTTTCAAGAAAATTTCCCAATCACTGATACCAGAAATCAGTTTGTCTTGGAATTCCTAGACTATTTCGTTGATCCTCCCCGATATGATATCGAAGAGTGCATCGAAAGAGGTCTTACCTACAGCGTTCCGCTTAAGGCCAAACTCCGACTATTCTGTAACGATCCTGAACACGAAGATTTTGAAACCATCGTGCAGGACGTTTATCTTGGTACTATCCCGTACATGACTCCACAGGGGTCTTTCGTGATTAACGGCGCTGAACGTGTTATCGTTTCGCAATTACACCGTTCTCCGGGAGTATTCTTCGGTCAAAGCCGTCATGCTAACGGTACCAAGCTCTACAGCGCTAGAATTATCCCCTTCAAAGGTTCCTGGATCGAATTCGCTACGGATATCAATAATGTGATGTATGCGTACATCGACAGAAAGAAAAAACTTCCTGTTACTACCTTGCTTCGCGCTATTGGTTACGAAAGCGATAAAGACATCCTCTCCATTTTTGATCTCGCTGACGAAATCAAAGTGAGCAAAGCCGCTGTTAAAAGAGTGGTTGGAAGAAGGCTCGCTGCACGTGTTCTTAAAACATGGATAGAAGATTTCGTCGATGAAGATACTGGTGAAGTGGTTTCTATCGAACGGAACGAGATGCTTATAGACCGCGAAATTGTTCTCGATAAAGATCACGTAGATCTTATCGCAGATGCCGGTGTGAAAAGCATCATCCTACACAAAGAAAATATTAATGCTGCTGATTTCAGCATTATATACAATACACTTCAAAAAGATACTTCCAACTCGGAAAAGGAAGCGGTAGAATACATTTACCGTCAGCTTCGTAATGCTGAACCACCGGATATGGAAACCGCAAGAAGCGTGATCGATAAACTCTTCTTCTCTGAGCAACGTTATGACCTCGGTGAAGTAGGACGTTTCCGTATCAATCGCAAACTTGGCGTTGATGTAGCTTATACGCAGCGTACTCTTACTAAAGACGATATTATTTCAATCATCAAATATCTCATCAAACTGGTGAATTCTCAGGCTGATGTGGATGATATCGATCACCTTTCTAATCGTCGCGTTCGTACTGTTGGTGAACAGCTTTATAGCCAGTTCTCAGTGGGTCTTGCTCGTATGGCTCGCACCATCCGTGAAAGAATGAACGTTCGTGATAATGAGGTGTTCACTCCTGCGGATTTGATTAACGCGAAGACTCTTTCTTCGGTTATCAATTCCTTCTTTGGTACCAACCAGCTTTCACAATTCATGGATCAGACTAATCCGCTTTCTGAGGTAACTCACAAGCGCAGAATGTCTGCTCTCGGACCCGGTGGTCTTTCCCGTGAACGCGCAGGTTTCGAAGTTCGTGACGTTCACTATACCCACTACGGTCGGTTGTGTACCATCGAAACTCCTGAAGGCCCTAACATCGGATTGATTTCTTCGCTCTGTGTATTTGCTAAAGTTAACCGTCTCGGATTCATCGAAACACCATATCGCAAAGTCGAGAATGGTAAAGTTAATTTGAAAACGGATACCATCATTTACCTCAGTGCTGAAGAAGAAGATACCAAAGTAATTGCTCAGGCAAATGCTAAAATAGACGAAAAGGGTGTTTTCAAAAACGCGGTAGTAAAAGCGCGTCTCGAAGGTGACTTCCCTGTTGTGGAGCCGAAGGATGTTAATCTGATGGACGTTGCTCCAAATCAGATTGCATCTATTGCGGCTTCTTTGATTCCGTTCCTCGAACACGATGATGCCAACCGTGCTCTGATGGGCTCTAATATGATGCGCCAGGCTGTGCCTCTTATTCAGCCTGAAGCGCCAATTGTTGGAACTGGTCTTGAAGCTTATGTTGCTCGCGATTCACGTGTTCTTATTACTGCGGAAGGTGAAGGTGTGGTTGATTATGTTGATGCTGATGAGATTCGCATCAAATACAAGCGCAGTGAAGATGAAGAGCTTATAAGCTTCGATTCGGATATTAAAGTTTACAAACTCACGAAGTTTAAGAAAACTAACCAAAGTACTTGCATGAACCTCAAGCCAATTGTGGCTCGTGGTCAACATGTAAAAAATGGTCAGGTGCTTTGTGAAGGATATGCTACTCTTGGAGGAGAACTCGCTCTTGGAAGAAACCTTAAAGTGGCATTCATGCCTTGGAAGGGTTATAACTTCGAGGATGCGATTGTGATCTCTGAGCGTGTTGCACGTTATGATATATTCACTTCTATCCATATCGATGAGTACATTCTTGAAGTGCGCGATACAAAGCGTGGTCTTGAAGAATTAACTTCAGATATTCCAAACGTATCGGAAGAAGCAACCCGTGATCTCGATGAAAACGGCTTGATTCGTATCGGTGCGGAAGTAAAAGAAGGCGATATTCTGATCGGTAAAATCACTCCAAAAGGAGAGACAGATCCATCACCAGAAGAAAAACTTTTACGAGCCATTTTTGGTGACAAAGCAGGTGACGTAAAAGATGCTTCACTTAAAGTTCCACCATCAGTGGAAGGTGTGGTAATCAACAAAAAACTTTTCTCTCGTGCTATCAAAGATCGCAAGTCTAAGACTTCGGATAAATCATTGATCGATGCACTTGATAAGGAGTTTGATCGCGATGCTGCCGAACTGAAGAAAGTATTAGTTGACAAACTTCTGAAAGTCTTAAATGTAAAGGTTTCTCAAGGTGTTTTCAATTACTATAAAGAAGAGCAAATTAAAAAAGGAGTGAAGTTCACTCAGAAAGCTCTTCAATCCTTGGATTATTCTACCATTAATGCAGATAACTGGACGAAGGAAGATGATTGTAATTTGCTTGTAAAACATGCGATTCACAATTTCAACCTGAAGCACAATGACCTTCTTGGTGCATATAAGCGCAAGAAGTTCCAAGTAACTGTTGGTGATGAGCTACCTGCTGGTATCGTAAAACTTGCTAAAGTATATCTCGCTCAGAAGCGTAAGCTGAAAGTGGGTGATAAAATGGCGGGCCGTCACGGTAACAAAGGTATTGTTGCGAAAATTGTTCGAGATGAAGACATGCCGTTCCTAGAAGATGGAACTCCAGTTGACATCGTACTCAATCCGCTTGGTGTACCTTCTCGTATGAATCTTGGACAGATATATGAAACTGTACTTGGTTGGGCAGGTTTGAAGTTGGGTAGAAAATTCGCAACACCAATTTTTGATGGCGCTACCATTGAAGATATCGAAGAACTAATCAAAGAGGCAGGTATTCCAACTTTGGGGTCCACCTACCTTTACGATGGCGGAACAGGTGATCGTTTTCACCAGCCGGCTACAGTAGGTGTAATTTACATGCTTAAACTGGCGCACATGGTTGATGATAAGATGCACGCTCGTTCTATCGGACCTTACTCTCTCATTACTCAGCAGCCTCTTGGTGGTAAAGCACAGTTTGGTGGTCAGCGTTTTGGTGAGATGGAGGTTTGGGCACTCGAAGCCTTTGGTGCTGCTCATATTCTGCAGGAGATTCTCACAGTAAAATCCGATGACGTGGTTGGCCGTGCGAAAGCATACGAAGCCATTGTTAAAGGTGATACTATGCCAACTCCTGGAATTCCGGAATCATTCAACGTATTGTTGCATGAACTCCGCGGATTAGGTCTGAACATTTCAATGGACTGATTGATTAACGACTCATCAAAGAAATAAAATGCAAGTCGCTCAAAAGAGAATTACCAGAACTAACAGTGATTTTAAAACCATCACTATAAGTCTTGCTTCACCGGAGCAAATCCTCGAGCAATCGCACGGGGAAGTGCTAAAGCCTGAAACAATCAACTATCGCACCTATAAACCGGAGCGCGATGGATTGTTTTGTGAGCGTATTTTCGGTCCTGTAAAGGATTACGAATGTCATTGCGGTAAGTACAAGAGAATTCGTTACAAAGGCATCGTATGCGATCGCTGCGGAGTTGAAGTAACGGAAAAGAAAGTACGACGTGAGCGTATGGGCCATATCCAACTGGTAGTGCCAGTTGCGCATATTTGGTACTTCCGCTCACTTCCTAACAAAATCGGTTACCTGCTTGGTTTGCCAACAAAAAAGCTTGATCAGATTATTTACTACGAACGATATGTTGTAGTAAATACAGGTTCGGCGGTAAACAAAGATGGCGTTGCCCTTTCGATTTTTGATTTCCTTACTGAAGAAGAGTATTTGGATATTCTGGATACTGTTCCAAAAGAAAACCAATACCTAGACGATAAAGATCCGAATAAGTTTGTAGCGAAAATGGGTGCTGAGGCATTGCATGATTTGCTTTCAAACGTGAATCTCGATGGATTATCATACGACCTTCGCGATCAGGCAGGTAGAGAAACTTCACAGCAACGTAAAAACGAAGCTTTGAAGCGTTTGCAGGTGGTTGAAGCGTTTCGTGATGCCAATCTCCGCATTAAAAATAAGCCGGAATGGATGATTGTGCGCGTTGTGCCTGTTATTCCACCGGAATTGCGCCCTCTTGTTCCTCTAGATGGTGGCCGTTTTGCCACCTCCGATCTCAATGATCTTTACCGCAGGGTAATTATCAGAAATAATCGTCTGAAGCGTCTTATCGAAATCAAAGCTCCTGATGTGATTCTCCGTAATGAGAAACGTATGCTTCAGGAAGCAGTTGACTCATTATTTGATAACTCGCGTAAGGCAAGTGCTGTTAAAACCGAATCTAACCGCCCTCTGAAATCGCTTTCAGACAGTTTGAAAGGTAAGCAAGGTCGTTTCCGTCAGAACCTTCTCGGTAAGCGTGTTGACTATTCAGCTCGTTCCGTAATTGTTGTTGGTCCTGAATTGAAACTGCACGAGTGCGGTCTTCCAAAAGATATGGCTGCTGAGCTTTTTAAGCCGTTTATCATTCGTAAAATGATAGAGCGCGGTATTGTAAAAACAGTGAAATCAGCCAAGAAAATCGTTGACAAGAAAGAGCCTGTAGTTTGGGATATTCTTGAAAGCGTATTGAAAGGTCACCCTGTATTGCTCAACCGTGCCCCAACGCTTCACCGTTTAGGTATTCAGGCATTCCAGCCAAAACTTATCGAAGGAAAAGCAATCCAGTTGCACCCTCTTGTTTGTACAGCATTTAACGCTGACTTTGACGGTGACCAAATGGCGGTTCACCTTCCTTTGGGCAATGCGGCTATTCTGGAAGCTCAACTTTTGATGTTGGCTTCTCATAACATTCTTAACCCTGCAAATGGCGCTCCAATCACCGTTCCTTCTCAGGACATGGTACTGGGACTTTACTACATTACCAAGGGTAAAGAAAATACTCCAGAAGCACCGGTTAAGGGTTCAGGTAAAACCTTCTATTCTCCCGAAGAGGTGACCATCGCTTATAACGAAGGTAAACTTGATCTGCACGCATACATTAAAGTACGTTGGGCAGATATTGAGGGCAAGACGCAAATTATTGATACCACTGCCGGTCGTGTACTTTTCAACGATTTAGTACCTAAGGAAGTAGGTTATATCAACCAAGTTCTTACCAAGAAAGCGCTTCGTGATATTATTGGTGATATTATCAAAGAAGTAGGAACTGCAAGAACTGCTGAATTCCTCGATGATATTAAGCATCTTGGATTCCAAATGGCATTCAAAGGCGGACTTTCTTTCAAACTCAGCGATGTAATCATCCCTGAAGAAAAAGAAAAGCTCGTTGAAGAAGCTGGGGCTAAGGTTGCTGAGGTAATGGAGAACTATAACATGGGTCTTATTACCAATAACGAACGATACAACCAGATTATCGATATCTGGACACATACTAACTCCAAGCTTACTAATATTCTGATGGATCGCATTAAGAGCGATCGCCAGGGATTCAATTCCATCTATATGATGTTTGACTCCGGAGCACGTGGTTCTAAAGAGCAGATTCGTCAGCTTTCCGGAATGCGTGGTCTGATGGCTAAACCACAGAAATCTGCGGCTACAGGAGGTCAGGACATCATCGAAAATCCTATCCTTTCTAACTTTAAAGAAGGTCTTTCGATTTTGGAGTACTTCATTTCAACTCACGGGGCACGTAAAGGTCTTGCGGATACAGCTCTTAAAACAGCAGATGCCGGTTACCTTACCCGTCGTTTGGTTGACGTTGCTCAAGACGTTATTATTACAGAGCATGACTGCGGAACTCTCCGTGGCATTATGGCTACTGCACTCAAAAAGAGTGATGAAATTGTTGAATCATTATACGATCGTATTCTAGGTCGCGTAACGGTTCACGACATTCTCAATAGTGACGGTGAACTTATTGTTGCTTCTGGTGAGGAGATCCGAGAGAATGCTGCCAAAGCTGTTGATGCAATGGGTCTTGAAGAAGTTGAAATTCGCTCAGTACTTACTTGTGAAACCAAGCAAGGATGTTGCTCTAAGTGTTACGGACGTTTCCTTGCTACAGGCCGAATGACGCAGGTAGGTGAAGCTGTAGGTGTAATCGCTGCTCAGTCAATTGGTGAGCCAGGTACACAGCTTACACTTCGTACCTTCCACGTGGGTGGTGCTGCATCAGGTATGTCTGAAGAGAGCAATCTTCGTGCTAAGAGCAGTGGTAGAGCCGAATTCGAAGAACTTCGCACGGTTAAGCGTAAGCTAGCTGACGGAACAATCGAAGAAGTGGTGGTATCGCGTTCTACTGAATTAAAAATTATTGACGAGAGGTCGGGCTTAGCTTTAGCAACTATGAACCTTCCTTATGGTTCTAAACTCTATACCAAGCAAAGTGCTCAAATCAATAAAGGAGATATCATTTGCGAATGGGATCCTTATAACTCTGTAATTATCACTGAGGTACCGGGTAAAATCCATTTCGACGGAGTAGCTGAAAACGTTACTTTCCGCGAAGAAATGGACGAACAAACTGGTTTCACCGAAAAGGTAATTATCGAGAGCCGCGATAAAAAGATGAACCCTTCTATTCAGATTGTGAAAGGAAAGGGCAAAGACAATGAACCTTTGAGAATGTATTCTATTCCTGTAGGGGCTCATATCTCGGTAAATGAAGGTGATGCAATTGGTGAAGGTGAAATCATAGCTAAGATTCCACGTTCAGGTGGCCGTTCAGGTGATATCACCGGAGGTTTGCCGCGCGTTACTGAGCTTTTTGAAGCTCGTAATCCTTCTAATCCTGCTATCGTTTCTGAAATTGATGGTATCGTTACTTACGGTAAAATCAAACGCGGTAATCGTGAGATTCAGGTTGAGTCGCGCACTGGCGAAAAGATGAAGTACTTGGTTCCGCTTTCTAAGCATATCCTGGTGCAGGAAAATGACTATATCAAAGCCGGTTCAGCTCTTTCTGATGGTGCTATTACTCCATCTGATATTCTGGCTATCGAAGGTCCAACTGCTGTGCAAGAGTACATCGTGAACGAAGTTCAGGAAGTATATCGCTTGCAGGGTGTGAAAATCAACGATAAGCACTTTGAAGTTATAGTTCGTCAGATGATGCGTAAAGTAATTATCGAAGATCAAGGTGATACTCGTTTCCTCGAAAAGCAAGCTATCGATAAGGTAGACTTCATGGGAGAAAACGATATGATCTATGGTCAGGTTGTAATTACGGATTCAGGAGATTCTGAAGATCTTCGTCCGGGTATGATGATTACTGCGAGAAGACTTCGTGATGAGAATTCTAAACTTCGTCGCTTAGATAGAAAGCTTGTTGAAGCGAGGGATGCTATTCCTGCTACATCAAGAACCTTGCTACAAGGTATCACCAGAGCTTCGCTTCAGACTAAATCCTTTATCTCGGCGGCTTCCTTCCAGGAGACTACCAAGGTATTGAATGAGGCTGCGGTAAGCGGTAAGGTGGATGACTTGTTAGGTCTGAAAGAAAACGTTATTGTTGGTCACTTGATTCCTGCTGGTACTGGTGTTCGCCGTCACCACAATTTGATAGTTGCCAATAAGGATGATTATAATGCTATCAGAAGCGGAAAAGTAGAAGCTGCTGCTGAGGAATAATCTTCCTTTAAACGGAATAATAAAGAGGCTGACTCATGTGAATGAGGCAGCCTCTTTTCTTTTGATAAGAACTTTTGGAAGTTTTTTGTGTCGTAAAAGGCGAATATGGAATAGTAAAAGAACGCAAATAATTTTTGCCTTTCGTACTCCTTGTTTTTGGCGATTTTTGAGTTGCTAATTCAAAGAATCTACCGCAGATCGCCTTTGAAATTTACGGATTAACCCCGCTTTCCGCAGGCTTTTGCTCGCTCTGATAACCGAACAAGCGCTTTTCTTTGATTATGGTATCTACATAAGTTGGAACCAATTCTTCCCAACCCTCTTGTCCCGTGCGAATCATCCTCAAACATTCTCTGGAATATATATCCAAAACCTGTTGATTATAATCCTCTATATCAACAATTCTCTTATTGTAGGAAAGATATTCAAACAATGGGCGAATCCTTGGATGAATAGGCATAGTATGACTCTTCAACAATTCACCCGTAGCTTCATTTTTCCATGGGTACAAATACACTTTCAGGTCTCTCGAGAACATGACACCAAAAGCTTCCATAATACCGCCATTCAAATTGCGGTAATATTTTTCATTAAAAACCTCAATCATGTTATTTACCCCCATGATAATGCCCATGCGCCTCTTGGTAAATCTCGAAAAATACTCCACCAATTTATAATATTTCATATAATTGGAAATGAGTACTGTTTGCCCCAGCGAACACAAGATATCAGCCCGGTCTAAAAAGTCCTTCTCATCAATATCTCCTTCAGCGCTGAGGTTATTAAGGGTAATTTCAAACAATACTTGAATATTAGTAGGATCAACCCTCTGCTCTTTTTCGAAAAGCTTAAAGCCTTTCATAATCATATCGATATTCACCTTAGTAACAGGTCGGAAACTGCCGCGAATAGCCAGAATGTTCTTCTTGTACAACACATCTGATGCTTGAAGATTTTCTCCATCAGGTGAGAAAATAACAGCATCCGTCATTCCATTTTTTACCAATTGCAAACTCATTAAACGATTGTCCACATTTGTAAAATCAGGACCACTAAACTCAATGGTATCAATTTCTACCTGCTCACGACTCAGATTATCGTATAATGAAAGCAGGAACTCTTTTGGCTTCTTATGAAAGAAGTAACAAGCATATAAAAGATTCACTCCGATGGTGCCGCAGGTAACCTGTTGGATCAAAGCTTCATTTTCATGAAGTCTCACGTGAAAAATTACAGTACTCGGTTCAGCGTTGGCATTCGTTTGAAATTTAACGCCAATCCAGCCATGCCCTTGAATCGTTTTTTGATAGTTAATAGTGGCAATGGTATTTGCAAAAGAGAAGAATTTTTTGGTAGGATGATTTTTCCTCGGTAAACGATCCACAATAAGATTGTACTCATGTTGGAGCATGTTGAGAACGCGCGGTTTGCAAACGTATCTACCATTGGTTTCGATGCCGTAAATTGCATCGGAAAAGTCTTTGTCGTAAGCCGACATCGCTTTTGCTATAGTTCCGGAAGCACCACCGGCTCTGAAGAAATGTCTTACCACTTCTTGTCCGGCGCCAATTTCGGCAAATGTGCCGTAAATGTCCTGGTTAAGATTGATCCTTAGCGCCTTTTGTTTGGCCGATAAGATCACCCGTTCAAGTTCCAATTTCTTTCCTTTTATGAGAGGTTGCTCACAAAGTTACCTTATCTTCCTGAGCCAAGGTATAAATCACTGTACTTTTATGATGTTATTTTTTGCAATGCATGCAGAATGATCTGATTGAAATCGTTTTTCTTGGTACGGGAACTTCGCAAGGAGTTCCTGTAATTGCCTGTGAATGCGATGTTTGTACTTCTAATGATCCCCGTGATAATAGATTGAGAACCTCGATCATGCTTTCATATCGGGGAAAAAATATCGTGATTGATTCCGGTCCTGATTTCCGGCAACAAATGCTTCGTCAAAAAGTGATGCATCTCGATGCCATTGTTTACACTCATGAACATAAGGATCATGTGGCGGGAATGGATGACGTGAGGGCTTATAATTACAAGCAGCAAAGCGATATGCAATTGTATGGGAGTTTTCGGGTGGAAGAGGCTATTCGTCGTGAGTTTCATTATGCATTCACAGAAAAGAAATATCCAGGAATTCCGGAAGTGGTTTTTAATCGTATTGATAATGACCCTTTTCATCTTTTGGGTCTCCATTTTATTCCGGTGGAAGTTATGCACTATCACTTGCCGGTTCAGGGATTTCGAATTAACGATATCAGTTACATCACGGATGCGAATTATATCGCTCCCGAAGAAATCGAAAAGATTAAAGGTTCTCGAATTCTCATCATAAATGCCTTGAGAAAACAAAGTCATCCTAGTCATTTCAATCTGGAGGAAGCGTTGCAATTAATTGAGCAAATCAAACCTCAACAAGCCTATCTAATCCATATTTCACATCTCATGGGTAAACATGCTGATGTGGCAAATGAATTGCCAAAAGGGGTGCAGATTGCCTGGGATGGGTTGAGGATTTGTTGATCTGATCGAATTCCAGAAAGGAATTTCCCGCAGATCCCGCAGATCCCGCAGATTTTCGCAGAGATTAATTTGTGATTTGAGAACCTAACATTTCTGCATTTTATCTGCCTTTAACCTGCGGGAAACTTCTATAATTTGCCAATTAACCTCCGCTCGTTGAAATATTAATAGATATTTAACATGCTTCAAAAAAGATATTCCTACATTTTAGTAACATATTTAATGCTAAAACCGTCGTAGGCTCATGCGGAAACTTTACCTCTCATTTTTCACTTGAGCATGCATCAGTTCCCATGCTCAAGTGATTCAGGAACACTTTGGTGCCGGGCAAAGCTTGGGCATTTCGGTCACGTCCAGCAGTCAGAGCAATGGTACAAATGCCAATTCTACCATTAATGGAAACGGACTGGATCAGCAATTTGATGAGGCCTCTCGATTTCTCGGACAAGCAAGTCTCGGAGCCAACAATGAATTGATTACATACGTGGCGAGCATCGGAGCCGAAAATTGGATCGATGAACAATTCGCATCAGGAATGGTCAATTTCAGGGATACCACCCAAATGATTTGGGATGAGTTCGTTCTTGATTATGCCGATCAATGGGGACCCGATGAAGTTTTTGGCAATGACGCACTATTTCCAATTGCTACCTATTGGCGAATGGCATGGTGGAATAACGTTATGAAATCAGATGACCAACTCCGACAAAGAGTGGCCCTTGCATTGAGCGAAATTATGGTGGTATTAGAAAAATCCCAACTCGAACTTCATGCAATGGGATTGGCAGATTATTACGATCAACTCTATCACAATGCTTTTGGGAATTACCGCGATCTGATTGAAGATGTAACCCTGCATCCATCCATGGGCTTCTATCTCAGTCATCTGAATAATGAAAAATCAAATGAAGAATTAAATATTCATCCGGATGAAAATTATGCCCGCGAAGTGATGCAGTTATTCAGCATAGGATTATATGAACTCAATATAGATGGGAGCTTGGTTTTGGATCAAAACGATGCTCCAGTACCAACTTATAATAATGATGATATTAAGGAATTTGCTAAAATATTTACTGGACTAGGTCCCGCATAATATTGGCAGATGTAGCAGTATTTGTCGGAAATACCAGTAATTTATGATAATTTAAATAATATGGTTCAAATTATAAATATGTATATTCAAATGCAAATGTTTGAGGAGTGGCATGAGCCGGGTGAAAAGTATTTGCTAAACGCTCAGGTAGTGCCAGCGGGACAAACAGGATTGGAAGATATTTCGGATGCCCTCGACAATCTTTACAATCATCCTAATGTTGGACCATTTATTGGAAAGCAATTAATTAAGCGATTGGTGAAATCTAATCCAAGCCCCGAATATATAGAGCGCGTGGCTTCCGCATTTAATGATAATGGAGAAGGAGTGCGGGGTGATATGAAAGCAGTGATTAAAGCTATTTTATTGGATGAATAAGCTCGCAATTGTGAATGGATTGATTTGCCATCAAGCGGAAAAATGCGCGAGCCACTTATAAGATACACGCAATTTATGCGCGCTTTTGATGCCAATAATGAAAGCGGAAAACTTTGGAATGGCGCATACACTTTTGAATTTGTTTGCAAACAACATGTATTAGCTGCGCCAAGCGTTTTCAATTTCTTTTTGCCCGCACATTCTCCTCACGGACCTATATTCGATCAGGGATGAGTAGCTCCCGAATTCGAAATTCTCACTTCAGCCAATGCCATGAATTATATAAATTTGGTTTATGCCTGGTTATTGAGCGATAAGTACATGGAAGTAACGGCACAAGCCAGTAGCAGCGAGTTCGGATTTCCGGAATTTAATGAAGCACTCTTGAATCCTGCCGATAAAGTAGCATTGGATCTCAGTGATGAAATTGCATTGGCCGATAATCCTGCGCTGCTTATGGAACGACTCGATTTGATTTTAACCGGCGGAACCATGTCGGATGAAAGCAAAGAAAGTATAGCAGATTTAGTTACAACGCTTGCATTTTTTGATGAGGCAGTAGCCGTTAAAGCCGGAATTTTTCTCACTATAATTTGTCCAGATTATGTGATCCAGAAATAAATTCACTAAAGAAATTAAGGGGATTTCGAGAAGAAAATTCCTCGGACAGGCGAGCTGTGCAGCCATTGGAACCACCACATTTCTGAATTCTTTCTTGAATTTGGGAATGGTAAGTGCACTCTCTGCAAAAACGCACCGTTCTTTCTTTTCGCCTCCGCCACCAGAAGATTATAAAGCATTAGTTTGTATTTTACTCGCTGGTGGAAATGACAGTTTCAATATGCTGGTTCCGTATTCCAATAATGTGTATAATGAATACGCCCAAACCCGCTCCAATCTTGCTCTTCCTCAAGGTGAACTACTTCCTTTAAACTATACGGATGGCAATGGAAATCAGTTTGCGGTTCATCCATCTATGCCTGAGTTGCAAGGCCTTTTTAATGAGGGAAAAGCGGCATTTGTTTCCAACGTAGGAACGCTTTTACAACCCACTAGCAAGGCTGAAATATTGGCCGGAACTGCTCCACTACCATTGGGTTTATTGTCGTATGCGGATCAGATTCAACAATGGCAAACATCATTACCTCAAGATCGTTCTTCCAAAGGTTGGGGCGGAAGAATGGCCGATATTCTTTATACACTTAATGAAAATCCCAATGTTTCCATGAGCATTTCATTGGCTGGTGTAAATACTTTTCAAACCGGCAATGAAATAATTGAATTCGCTGTTCAGAATTCTGGAAATGGATCAGTTGGAATTGCCATGTTTGATGCGCAAGACCCATTCAATCAACTACTGTCAGGCACTGCACAAAGCTTGCTGAATCAGCAGTACAGCGATGTATTCAAACAAACGTATCGCGATAAAGTGATTAATTCACAAGCACAACATGAATTATTTAACGCATCTATAGGTGCCGTTCCTCCATTCGCTACTCAGTTCACGCAGTCTAATCCGGTTTCAAAAAAATCTAGAAATGATTGCCAGAACAATTGCAGCACAAGATGCACTAGGACATAGTCGTCAAACCTTTTTCCTCAATTTTGGAGGATGGGATCATCATGATGAGGTGCTCAATAATCAAATGAATATGCTCAGTTTAGTGAGTCAAGGTTTGCAGGAATTTAATGCCGCTATGGAAGAAATTGGGCAATCGCAAAAAGTGACCACATTCACTATTTCTGATTTTGCGCGCAGCCTCGGATCCAACGGAAATGGAACCGATCATGCTTGAGGCGGAAATGCTATTGTGATGGGTGGAAGCGTAAACGGAGGACAAATTTATGGTCAGTACCCAAGTCTAGTTTTGGGTTCTGAACAGGAAGTAGGAGGAGGAGTTTTGATTCCTACTACTTCGGCAGATGAGTATTTTGCCGAACTCGCGCTATGGATGGGATTGCCGATTTCTGATTTCGAATACGTGCTTCCCAACCTCAATAATTTCTACTATATCAATAACGGACAGCCTTTGGGCTTCATGAATAGTTGAGTATGAAAAAGCATATTTATAAATTCATTATATCGCTTATTTTATTCCATGGAAATGGAGTAATGGCGCAATGCGAATTTGATGCACATTCCGTTAATTGGGAAGACGCATGGCTCAGTTGTGAAACTTCTGTTAATCCCAATACGGAGAGAGGAGAGGGACATTGGATCATGTACGATTTAGGCAGTCCCAAAGCCCTATTTCAAAGCCATTTTTGGAATTGTAATGTACCGGGATCTACAGGATTGGGAATCCGAAATTGTTATTTCGATCTCAGCATCAACGCTCAGGATTGGGAAAGTTGGGGGACGATGGAAATTGCCGAAGCATCAGGCAGCAACTCCTATCAGGGAATCGATGGACCTTATTTAGATGGAATAATCGGGCGCTATTTATTGATCAGTATTCAGAGCAATTGGGATGGGGATGATTGCAGCGGATTTGCAGAACTCAAAGTCGATTATGAGGATTTGTCCACCGATCTACCAGAAGCATCAGCTTTGGCCTTTGATCTCTTTCCTGTACCAGCCGACCAGAGCTTAGTGATGCGTCACTATGATCAAGGAAACATGAGCATACAGGTTTTTGACATGAGCGGTGCCTTGGTTTTTTCCGAGCGCATCAACAGCTCAACCTCCTACCTCAATGTGAGCCAATGGACTGCAGGTTTGTATGTGATGATGCTGAGCAATAATGAAGGCATCACTCATTCCAAAAGATTCATGGTAGCGCATTAATTCTGCATTTCGACATTGCTTTCCCTAACTTTGCCCCATGGGAAGCAAATTGCTGTATTATTTATTGATTTGGCCAATTTCCAGATTGCCGTTTTTCTTGCTATATAGGCTCTCCGACCTGTTTTTTGTTGTTTTGTTTTACTTCGCTGGTTATCGCAAAAAACTAGTGATGAAAAACCTGCGCAATTCTTTTCCTGAAAAATCCGAAAAGGAATTAAAAAGCATATCCAGAGCCTTTTATCGGCATTTCTGCGATCTCATAGTTGAAGCACTTAAAGGCTTTTCTATTTCCGAAAAGAGCGCCCGGGAACGTATGTTTTCCAAGGATACCTCCCTCCTCCAAAAATATGCCGATGAAAAGCGAAAAGTGTTATTGGTAGCAGGACATTACAATAATTGGGAGCTCTTCGCCAATGCCGGAGCCTTACAAATCCCTATGAAGCTCATCGGTATTTACAAAAAATTGCGCGATCCCTTTATGGATCAGCAGGTACAGCTAACTCGCGCTAAACATGGTTGCATTTTAGTGTCATCCAAGGAAACTGTTAAAGCATTTGAAGATTACGAAGCTCCTGTAGTTATTGCATTTGCTATGGATCAGGCTCCGGTAAGTTCGAGCAAATCTTATTGGATGAACTTTCTCAATCAGGATACCGCCATACTTTTTGGATCGGAGAGATATGCTAAAAAGTACGATACCCCGGTAGTTTTCGGACAAATTATCAAAGTAAAGCGAGGTTATTACGAATTGAAATTTACTCTCCTTTGCGATAAACCGAATGAAACGGCTTACGGAGAAATTACAGAGAAAATGACCCGGTTTTTAGAAGGAATCATCATAGAAAAGCCTGAGTATTGGCTTTGGACGCATAAACGATGGAAACGCAGACGTGATGATGGCACCTGAGCGCATGGAAAAACCTGCTATTCCGTTGGCAGAACGAATGAGACCCCGCAAGTTGGACGATTATGTGGGGCAAAGTCATTTGGTGGGTGAGAATGCCCCGCTGCGACAAGTCATTCGTTTCGGACAAATTCCATCTATGATTTTTTGGGGACCTCCAGGAGTGGGGAAAACGACCCTCGCCAGTATTTTATCTGAAGAACTCAAAACGCCATTTTACACGCTTAGCGCAATCAGTTCGGGAGTGAAAGATATTCGCGAAGTGATTGACAAAGTGAAAAGTCAGGGTATGTTCGGAAATCGAAATGCTATTCTTTTCATTGATGAGATTCATCGTTTTAGCAAATCTCAGCAGGATTCTTTATTGGGTGCAGTTGAAAAAGGCATCATCACTTTGGTTGGAGCAACAACTGAAAATCCATCCTTCGAAGTGATTCCGGCGTTGCTTTCCCGTTGTCAGGTGTATGTAATGAAAACCTTTGAGGAAAAGGATTTGCTGGAATTATTGCATCGTTCTATTGCGAATGATATCTGGTTAAAAGCCAGAGGAGTGGAATTGAAAGAAACCGAAGCACTCTTGCGATTATCGGGAGGTGACGGACGGAAATTACTCAATGTACTCGAAATGGTGGTTGCGGCTACAGATGAGAGTCCTGTTGAAATCACTGATGAACTTTGCATGAGCATTGTACAGCAGCACATGGCGATGTACGATAAGACTGGAGAAATGCATTATGATATTATTTCTGCATTTATTAAATCTATCCGTGGAAGCGATCCTAATGCTGCGGTGTATTATTTGGCCAGGATGGTAGAGGGGGGTGAAGATCCTAAATTTATTGCCCGAAGAATGTTGATTTTAGCGGCAGAAGATATAGGATTGGCTAATCCAACGGCCTTGGTAATGGCTGAAACCACCTTCTCTGCGGTTGAAAAAATTGGATGGCCTGAATCTCGGATTCTGTTATCGGAATGTGCGCTTTATTTGGCAACGTCGGCAAAGAGCAATTCTGCATATACTGCCATTGATGATGCGATTGCTAAGGTGAAAGAAACGGGAGATTTGAGCATTCCACTTCATTTGCGCAATGCTCCCACTAAATTGATGAAGGACTTGAATTACGGAAAGGACTATCAATACAGTCATAGCGGTGAAGGTAATTTTGTGAATCAAGAATTTTTGCCTGATAAAATCAAAGGCACTGCCTTCTATAAACCCGGCGTAAATAAGCGTGAATCTTCCCTAAAAGAATGGTTAAAAATGCTCTGGAATGGGAAATATGATTATTGAATTAATCTCCATAAGGAGATACGTAAAACGTGCAATGCGTTGTATGGTAAGAGTTTTGCATACCTTTTTGTCTTGGCGTCTTTGTGGAAAAATGGAATTACATACCAGAAAATCTTCTTTTCCCTATATCACTCCATTCTTGTCAATTAATAGCTCAGCGATTTCTGCTCGCTGCTCTGTCTTATGATTCACAAACTCAAGGCCGATGAATTCCTCAAGAAGCGAACCAACACTGTTCTCTTCGACGTTCGCTCACCCGCCGAATATGAGCGCGGACACATCCCTGGGGCTATCAGCTTGCCACTATTCAGCAACGAAGAAAGACAGCAAGTAGGAACAATCTATAAACAAAAGGGCCGAGAAATTGCGATTGATAAAGGATTGGAATTTGTTACTTCCAAAGTAATGGGAATGCTCCATTCCGTCAAAAGCATATCCACAGAACGACGAGTATTGCTTTACTGTTGGCGAGGCGGAATGCGAAGTGGAAGCATAGCTTGGATGCTCGATTTATACGGATTTCACGTAAGCGTATTGCAAGGCGGATACAAAGCCTACCGACACTTACAAGACCATTGTTACCAGCAAGCCAAACCCTTTTTGGTGTTGGGTGGAAACACTGGGTCAGGCAAAACAGAAGTCCTTCGTGAACTGCAAAACCGAGGCGAACAATTCCTAGATCTCGAAAAAATAGCAAGTCACCGAGGCTCCGCATTTGGCGCCATCGGAATGCCCGATCAACCGAATTCAGAACATTTTACTAATTTACTATTTGACGATTATATAAATTTAAATCCCAATCGCATTATTTGGATTGAAGACGAAAGCAAATCCATTGGGCGTGTTCATCTCAGTCCGCTATTTTTCGATTTATTGAAAAATAGTCCCATGATTGTTCTCGATATTCCCCGTGAAGCGCGTGCCCAGATGTTAGAGCGAACCTATGGATTTATAAGCTCCGAAGCCGTTAGAGATGTTATTGAAAAAGTCGCCAAACGCATGGGTGGACAAAACGTAAGCGAAGCCCTGCAAGCCCTTGAAGAAAACAATCGCGAACTCGTGATTGATCATTTATTGCGTTATTACGATCGCGCTTATAGCCATAGCATGGGCAAACACGAGCGCAAAATTGACATTATTAAATTTGAATCCACAAGCATCGATCCCATTTGTTCAGCACTATTAACATGGACCAAAAATCTTCAGACCCTATAAAACTCAGCGCCTATTCCCACGGAGCAGGTTGCGGTTGTAAACTCAGTCCAGCGCAATTAGACGAAGTCCTGAGCAAACTGGAACCTACTACTGCCTTTCCGAAACTATTGGTAGGTAGTTCAAGTAAAGACGATGCAGCAGTGTACGATTTGGGCGATGGAAAAGCTTTGATAAGCACCCTTGATTTTTTTATGCCCATTGTTGATGACGCGTTCGATTTTGGTCGTGTAGCAGCCACCAATGCCATCAATGATGTGTACGCCATGGGGGCCAGTCCGATATTTGCTCTTGCTATATTAGGATGGCCCGTAGGTAAATTACCAACCTCCCTCGCCACCGAAGTTATCCGAGGTGCGCAGGAAGTTTGCAAAGAGCATGGCATTCCACTAGCCGGCGGCCATAGCATAGACAACCTCGAGCCCCTTTTTGGACTTTCTGTAAACGGCCTCGTGGCCACTACCTCATTCATCAGCAATGGCGGATCAAAGCCTGGCGATTTGCTCTACCTCACAAAACCAATTGGCACCGGCATTTTAGCCACCGCACTCAAGCGCGGATTAGCAAGTCCCGAACATATTGCCTACCTCACAAATATGATGTTGCAGTCTAATAAAGTGGGAGCGCTCCTACCGCAAATTCACGGTATACACGCCCTCACCGACGTGACCGGATTTGGTTTAGCCGGACATTTAATTGAACTATGCGAAGGTTCCAACTTAAGCGCCCGCATTAATTTTGACGATATTCCTCTAATGGACTTGAGCATACTCAAACCCTATCTAGATGCCTTCGTAATTCCTGACAATACTTTTCGAAATTTTAGCAGTTATTCCTCCAAATTATCCACGCTATCTGGCATTCAAATGCAAATTCTCTGCGATCCTCAAACCTCCGGTGGATTGTTGATAGCCGTTTCCAAAGAATCTGCGAATCACTTAGAAGTTTTGTTAAAAGATAATGGGGTAGGAGCGTGGGTGATAGGGGAGATGATAGAGAAGTCGGACAAAGTGCTGAATGTTTATTCTTCATTCTGATTCTCGCTTTAAGGCTTGTTGCATAGTTGTTACTTTCTCCTGATTTTATTGGGTTTCAGAGATTTATTTTATTGAGAAATTTTTGGGATAATTCGAAGTGAATAGGATTTTTTGGGAGATGGGATAGAGCTGAAATAGGGTGGAAAAGATTAATTTTTTTTTTGGATTTTTATACCAAAGTCCATCATTAGATGAGCAGATATTATCAGAGGAGGCTTGTTAAGAATCGAGTTTGACGTAGGCCACTAATTTAACAGGAAATCAATTGGATAATCCATTTGATAGTGCGAGCCTGATAGTGTTCAATGCACTCGGGCAGCAAGTAAAACAAATGGCAAACATTTCTGTAAACTATGTTATTTTAAGTCGAGCCGATCTTTCCAATGGTCTTTATTTTGTTCAATTGATAGAAGATGGAAAAACGATTGCTGCTGAGAACTTGATTATTGGAGATTAATAATTGAAATTAAATTTTGTTTTAACTCTAATTACTCTGCTCATTTTATACCGTATAGGTATCTGTTATAGTCCAATTCCGTATTGCTCCATTGGTCTATAACAGCTACTCTAACGGCATTTGCCAATCTTTCACATAAAATATTTTGGACTATATTATAGGTAGATTTGGTATTACTTTCGTTAACCTTTGGTTATTCAGAAGGATACTGTAGGATTTGCAGTAAAAAAAAACAGCACTTTTTTTATTTCTTTTTTGCCCACTGCGATGCTAAAAATGATCAGCGAAATTTGTTCTGGAAGTCGTCATATTTGGTGAATACCCTGTGATATTCCTTGTCAAAAATCTTAAAATAAATATTGGCAGGATAATAGTTATAGTAAGGCCATAGTTTTGTCAAACTATTCTGCTCTGTTGTATAACTATTAATAAGAGCATAATATAGGTCTCATGTTAAAAATATTTTGTATATGCAAAAGACAAGGGGTAGTAAAGACGTTCAAGAATCAACTCGATTAAAGGTTTGTGCTTACTTAAAAAAGAAGTTGGGCGCTCAAAATCAAGCATCTGAAATATTTCAAATAAGCATTAGAAGTGTTAATAGGATTTGGGCTAATTACAAAATCAAAGGAAGTCGTGGATTACAAAGTAAAAAGCGTGGTGTACGAGGTGGTAAAAAAATTAATGGTGTACAAGCAGCCGAGGTTCGCAGATTGATTAAAGAGAAAATGCCTGACCAATTAAAAATGCCTTTTGGTTTGTGGACAAGAGAAGCGGTGGAACAATTGATACTAAATAAATACGGTATTGAATTGTCTCGATGGCAGGTTGGTAGGTATTTAAAATCTTGGGGTTATACGCCGCAGAAGCCTATTAGTAAAGCATACGAGCAGGATCCAAGGCGAGTGGAACAATGGTTAAAAAAGGAATATCCTGCAATAAAGAAGAAAGCTAAGAAACAAAATGCGGTTATCTATTTTGAGGATGAGGTTGGTATGCGAAGCGATCATCAAGCGGGTAAAAGTTATGCAGCTAAAGGAGCCCCGCCAGTGATTAAAAGGACAGGACAACGCTTTTCATTAAACATGGTATCGGCAATAAGCAACAAGGGGCATGTTGAATTTATGATATTGGATGGCACATTTAATGTGGCTGTATTTATTGTTTTTTTAGCCCAATTAATAAAGTACAAACAGTACAAAATATTTTTAGTATTAGATGGCCATTCAGCTCATAAAACGATTATGGTGAATGCTTGGTTAGAAGCGCAAAAAGATAGAATAGAATTGTTTTTTCTGCCTCCATATAGTCCAGAACTGAACCCACAAGAATATGTAAATCAAGATTTGAAAACAAACATAATAGGCAAGAAACGCCCTGTCAATAAGGCTCAGATGAAAAGCAATGTAGAGGATTTTATGTACAAAAGAAAAAATGATAAAAAGCAAGTGCAAAAATATTTCCACGCAAGCCACATCAAATATGCAGCGTAGATATTTTGTAAGACCTAAATAAATAAACGATTAATAAATGAAGCTTGCTTCTTTAATTCTTCTCTACCTTTTAATGAAATGTGAACATCAGGCTTTGGCGATGTTTCTACTTTATATACCTCTTTTGCAAGCTGAAAAGCTTCCAGCATCCTGCAATATTTTTTCATTCATTTTTGGGTCAAAAACAGCATGATAAATTCTCTCGACACCAAAGGCAGAGTCATTTTTGTGCAGCCTACAATATTCCGAAATAAGATTGCTGATATATACATGATCTGGATGGCCATACCCGCCGATTACATCGTCCAAAGTGAAAATGACAGATGGAGCGTTTTTCACAATGAAATTTTCAATATGTTCAAAAGCAATTTCTTTGGTACACGCGCTATCGAAATCGCTATATGTATGGGTAACTAAGGTTTTTCTATTTTATCTCTGTTTTTTCTTAATTCAATATCATAATATTCAACTCCTTTCATTCCTAATAGGCTGCAACTCTTTCTAAATCGTTTTTTCGAATGAAATACTTATCTTCCCAACCTTGATAAAAGCACAATTCTCGAAGTTCCCAGCCATTCTCACATAAATATGATATCGTGCCTGACCATTCTGATGGCATCATCATCGTGAGCTACAATGATTAGAGCTTTTTTATTGTTCTCAAACTCTAAAAACATGTCCTTTGGATAGTCATCAGCTTCAGCTAGATGATTTAAATAAACAAGCTGTCCTGATATCAGCAAGCCAATTACAAAAACTAGTGTTATACTTTAGTAAATTGGTATTTTCATATTTATTGCTGGTCTAATTGAAAACACTTGGATGAATTGAAGAAAATCAAATCTTTATAAAAGAGGCTTGTCAACTTGTTTAAAACTCGGAAATTTAGAAGCATCAACTATAGTCTTTTATTTGCGTTTTAAAGACTCAGCAATAATCCCCTCCAACACTGTCAAATTCACATCTTCCAGCTTATTGATGTAAAGACATCCTACTCCGGTCTTATACTTACCTAGCTTATCAAGAGCATCCGAGTGTTCTTGAATCCCCATACTAACATATAAAGATAGATTTGTTTTACGTGGAGAAAATCCGATGAGTAACCAATCAACCTCCCTGCCTGTGGCCGCACTTTTATATCGCTTATTGCCAAAACCAATGATAGAGTTACTCCATAATACCGCTTCTTCTCCACTGGCCTTCTTCATGATTTCGATCAGTACAAAACTATCCTTGCTCTTTTGTTCATTCTCAATAGCATTTATAAAATCCACCACACTAGCGTTGCTTGGCTTGGTTTTTATTTCAACCAATTTCGATTTCTTTTCGGCCATATAAATTTGGAATTACATTATAATTCTAAATGCTTAATGCCACATTGCCATAGCTCAACGAACGTCGTGATACTTGTAAAGCTGGGGTTTGGCACCTCAAAGGAATATACCTTTCTATTTATACTTGTCAATCAATTTGTTCCAACCTGAGAGTTTATCTATTAACGTTGCAATTCCATTCATCATACTCATTGCAAACTTAGGACTAATGGCTGAAAACTCTTTTAAACCAAGTCTTGGAACTAGGTAAAAATACTTTTTTTCACCATACTTCCAGGCTTGCTTTGGTCTAGATCAACAATTATTTCAAACATGCGATGAGTATCTGCACAAGGTGTATATTTCACTCTCATCGCGGCTTGTCCGGCAATCATGTTGGTCACTGAATGTACAATCCCTTTGGGAACAAAAAATTCTTCACCGGCCTTTTTAATGATTTTTTCACCATTAACTTGAAAAAGAATTTCACCCTTGCTTACTGTGAAATGCTCGTCCATGTGATAATGCACATGTGCTGGAACTTTTCAACCAGCCTCTACTTGCCAATCCATTACAAATGAATCGGTATCATAGGAAATTGCTAAGAATTCTTCTTTTCCTAATTTGATGGGTCTGAAAATATCTGTTGTCATAACTACTGGATTATTTCATGTTCCTTGCTAAGACTGACATCCCAGTGCAGTTTTCACTTTTAATAGATCACATTGGACCACTGGAATTGCCAAGAATTAGTTTCCAGATAAAAATATAAAAAATCTCAATTAAAGTCTATTGTCATGACGAAATGTGTTCAGCATTTAAATCTTTTGTATGGCAATTCTTCTTTTTTCCTTTAATGATTTGAAATGGGATGGTGTTAATCCTGTTGCCTTTTTAAATTGGGCAGATAGATGTGCAACACTACTGTAGTGAAGCTTATGGGCAATTTCTGAAAGGGAATGTTCTCCAAATATGATTAACTCTTTTATTCGTTCAATTCTGAGGGCTATTATATATTGTTCAATGGTGGTGGCTTCCACTTCAGAAAAAAAATTTGCCAAATAGTTATATTTTAGATCGAGTTCTGCGCTGAGCAAAGAAGAAAAGTTGACATTAGGTTTCTCGTCTGAATTGTAAACGTAATCAATCATAACTTGTCTAATTTTCTCAATTATAATCCCTTTCTTTTTTTCTAAAAGCTCTAGACCCACAGTCTTGATCTTTTGATTCAGTTTAATTTTGTTCTCATCAGAGATTTCTTCTTTGGTCTCTATTTCACCTAATTCTACTGTAGCAGGCGATATTTCAAGCTCATCCAATGCTTCTCTCACAAAAGCTTTACAACTTTCGCAGGCCATATTTTTTACATAAATCTTCATAGGATGTTCGTTGTAGCTGAACTCAGACGGATTATATAAGTCCAGAATTTAGATTGGCTTACCTGTCTCTAAGGCTAAGATAAGCTTTTAAAATTGGATTCTTAAATATAAGTTCTGAGCATGGGTTAGGTCGAAGAAAATTCAATATAATTTATACAGTGGAATTAGTGAAACAGATAATTCTAAATGGTATGTGTGTATTGTCCCGTATTTTGAACTACTTTTTGAGTATTGGAATCACTTTGCTCTCCTTTCGAGCGCTTGCTCAAAACGAAATTTATGGGGTGTACCACTCAAAGGAATGGAATTTAGCTAAGTATGATATTGATTTAAATTTTCTGCATACATACGGAACTATGCCATTTGAATCACTTAGTGCGAATATGAATGCCTGTAATGATCCAGCGAATTAGATTTATTATTTCTGTACGGGTTATCAAATACTCCGCTTTAATATGACTGATGGAAGCCAGTTATTCAATGAAGATTTAGGGCTCAATGGGATATTTAGTAAAATTGTATTTAATCCTTGTGACGGAAAATTGTATGGATTGTTGTATGAAGCCTCTATTTATAAAATTGCCAGTTTCGATCCGGTAACATTCGTTGCGGAGATCGTGTTTAATGATGCCTTGAGAACTCAGTTTATGTATGATGGTCCGGCTTTTTTTGGAACCTTCAACGCAGACATACTTCTTTTCTAATTCCAGCCTTTTTGGATATAATTTGTTGAGTGGCGATTTAACATATAATCCTGAAATTGAAAATTTTCCCGGCGAAGTATTTGGACATCTTGCGCTTGATTGTGCGAGCGGAAATATAATTGGCACTTTTGCAAATATTGATGAGGAACTGAAGCGATTAGCTATTCTTAATCGCGTAAATGGCATGTTAAGTCATATTCCGGGAAACATAGGTTGGAATAGCGGATTTCATAAACCTTCTAATACAGGGTCATGTATCGATCAGGTCAATGGTGTATATTATTACATTGGCACTGAACCTATTTTAAACGGTGTTGATATAGAATCGGGCAATTTGATTTTTTCCGATACAGAAATTCCAGCATTGTTTTTTATTCAACACAGTTCAGGATGCGACTGTAGTGTTAATGTTGAGGATTATTCATCTGAATGGAGATCAGTAATTATAGGGCGCAATCCTTTTCATACTTTTTTAGAAATTTCAAACAGCTCCAAGCTTGCTAAACAGATTAGTCTCTATGATTTACGCGGACGTTGCGTGCTATCAGTGACCATTACTGCACCTGCACTCATCTACAACACATTTGGCTGCAGGTAATTATATTTGCCATATTAGTAATGATGTGGGCTTTGATGAGTATTTGCATTTGATCAAAGAATGAGTGATCATAGTTTGGTTGAGAACTATTTGTTGATCTCAGTTTGCCGAGAAGTCACTCGGTTTTAACTTTAAAAAAGGCCAAACTGTAGTCCATATTCTCCGCTAAACTTACTGCATCAATGCCTTTTTGCTGCTTATTGCGCACTTTGTGAAATTAATTATCCATGAAATGCGCTATGCGATTTTGAAAACTATGCTTTCGCAATTTTACTCAACATTCCTTTGAAAATAATTCCATGAAATGGAAGAACAGCATACCAATACAACCTTCCCCAAAGTCCCAGCGGACGAAAAGTAGCAGTTTGGGTAAGTATGTCGTTTTGGTCAATCTTAAACTCTAACCAAGCTTCTCCAGGTAATTTCATTTCAGCATAAAGGAGCAGTCGTTTTTCAGATTTATCGACCAACAAAACCCGCCAACAATCCAAAGCATCACCAGGAAAAATTTCGGTCTTGCTTTTTCTACCCCTTTTCATCCCAACACCACCAACTACTTGATCAAGAAAACCGCGGAATTTCCAAAGCGAATTGCCATAATACCAACCTGTGTTTCCGCCTATAGCCCATATTTTATACAAAGAAACATCGCTATTCTCTACCTTCAACTCACGCTTGTCAATAAAACAGCCATTTACTGGAACTTGTATGAATTGACTCAATCCCTTGCTTAATAATCCACTGGATTGGGCGTCTTTCCAACTCGATACTACTTGATTTTGCTCTATTTTGCCAAATGCTAAACGTATAGAGGTGTCGTAATCTATCAACTTAATTCCTAGCATTTCAGCCAAGTTATTGGCTTGGCAGATAACTTCAATTTTCATGCTGTTTACTAGGTTTTGCGCAAGACGGTATGAAGTAGAAGTAACAAAATACAACCAATAGGATGAAACTTTAGGAGTCATAACAGGAACTATTAAAATCAACCTTTTTAATCCCCTTATTTTGGCAAAGCGCAATAGCATTTGCTTATAACTGAGCACATCCGGCCCTCCAATGTCAAAACTTTTAGAGTACATAGCGGGATTGGCAATGGCTCCGCAAAGAATTTCAATCACATTTCGGATGGCAATGGGCTGACATTTAGTGCTGAGCCAGCGCGGCGCAATCATAAATGGCAGTTTTTCAACTAAATCGCGAATAATTTCAAAAGATGCACTGCCGGAACCAACAATAATTCCAGCCCTCAAAGTACTGAGAGCGAAGCGTGAATCGGCCAGAATTCCCTCTACATTTTTGCGAGATGCAAGATGTTTGGAGAGTTCTTGGGAGTTAATAATTCCACTGAGATAAATTACTTGCTTGGTTCTGGTTTCGTTAATCCTGCGGGTAAAATTGATGGCACATTGTTGCTCCATCTCTTCAAAATCGCCAGTAGCAGTTGACATGGAATGGATGAGATAATAAGCAACGTCAATATCATCAGGAATATTTTGCATGGTATCCTTTTTGAGGAAATCCAATTCGATTGCACTTATTTTATCGGTATTGTATTTTTGGATATTAAATCTATTCTTATCTCGCACGCAACAAATCACCTCATGTCCTTGGTCTAATAATACCGGCAATAGTCGCTGGGCAATATATCCGGTAGTTCCGGTGAGGAGAATTTTCATGAGATGCTTGTTGAATAATTTGCTAGCAATAAATAAAACTAAAATATTAAAGTTTGTGATCCAAATAACGAAGATAAAATTTAAAATAGACACAATAATTAGTATAATCGCTCTTCGGTTAAATTTGTTTTTTATTTGAGCTTTTTATGGTAAAAGCAGATTCTCTGCGCACAAGTTAGAAAGCGCCATATATTTCTTTGCGAATCTTCGCGGCTTTGCTTCTTCGTGGCGAATTCTGAATTTAGGTTGGATTTTCTTTTATGCGACAAAGAGGCACAAATTAACGCAAAGTAAAGCACGTCCATTCCTTAATGAGTTTTACGCTTTTTGCATTTGCATGGAGCTTTTTGCCATGCCAAAATAGGCCCAATCTTATTCCAAGATTCGAACATTTACAGTAGTTCATGGTTTTTATTCGAACGCATCAGGTCGTTTTCTTCCAAAGTCTGTAACATAGATAACATTGCATCGAAACATAATTTCTGTAAATTGTGACCCTAATTAGAAGTGGGGCATTGTACCTTGTGCCGTGCATCCAATCAAGCATTAAAACGATTTATCAATTATAAAAATGGATCAAAATAATTCCTCAAGTAGCCCAACGTTCGATACCAATAGCGAAATTAAGTGCCCATTTTCAGGCGGCGCAATTAAACAAAGCGCAGGAGCCGGAACCGGTAATCGCGATTGGTGGCCTAATCAGCTAAAGATCAATATTCTTCGTCAACATTCTGCTCTTTCTAATCCTATGGGGCAGTCCTTTAATTATGCCGAGGAGTTCAAGAGCCTCGATTTGGCCGCAGTTAAAAAAGACCTATTTGATCTGATGACCAACTCTCAAAGCTGGTGGCCTGCAGATTATGGTCATTACGGGCCTTTCTTTATTCGCATGGCATGGCACAGCGCCGGAACCTACCGAATTGCAGATGGGAGAGGAGGCGGTGGCACGGGAAATCAGCGCTTTGCACCACTTAATAGCTGGCCCGACAATGTGAACCTCGATAAAGCACGACTCCTCATTTGGCCAATTAAAAAGAAATACGGTAAAAAAATATCTTGGGCCGATTTGATGATTTTAACCGGAAACTGCGCTTTAGAGTCTATGGGTTTCAAAACTTTTGGTTTTGCCGGTGGTCGCGAAGATATTTGGGAACCCGAAGAAGACGTTTATTGGGGTTCTGAAAAGAAATGGCTCGATGATCAACGTTATAGCGGCGATAGAGATTTGGAAAATCAACTGGCTGCCGTGCAAATGGGATTGATTTATGTGAATCCGGAAGGCCCAAATGGAAATCCTGACCCTATTGCTGCAGCCCGCGATATCCGCGAGACTTTTGGTCGTATGGCCATGAATGATGAAGAAACCGTAGCTCTTATTGCTGGTGGACATACCTTTGGCAAAACTCACGGGGCAGCTGATCCGGGCAAATATATTGGCTCGGAACCCGCAGCTTCAGGCATCGAAGAGCAAGGATTGGGCTGGAATAATACTTATGGTGCTGGACATGGTGAGCATACCATTTCAAGCGGATTGGAAGGTGCATGGACGAGCACACCTACCAAGTGGAGCAATAACTTTTTCTGGAACCTTTTCGGTTTCGAATGGGAATTATCCAAGAGTCCGGCCGGTGCCCATCAATGGATTCCTAAGCATGGTATGGGTGCTGATACTGTACCCGATGCTCATAATTCATCCAAGCGCCATGTGCCAGTAATGTTAACTACCGATCTCGCCTTGAGAATGGATCCTATTTATGAGCCTATCTCGAAAAAATTCCACGATAATCCAGATCAGTTTGCCGACGCATTTGCACGTGCTTGGTTCAAACTAACTCACCGCGATATGGGACCACGTGTTCGTTATCTCGGACCGGAAGTGCCAGCAGAAGATTTGATTTGGCAAGACCCAATTCCGGCAATCGACTACAAATTAATTGATGATAAGGATTGTGCTGCATTAAAGAGCAAAATTCTTGCTTCTGGACTTACTGTATCTCATCTCGTTTCTACCGCTTGGGGATCTGCCTCTACTTTTAGAGGATCAGATAAGCGGGGAGGAGCTAACGGAGCTCGAATTCGACTTGCTCCACAGAAGTTTTGGCAAGTGAACAATCCAGCTCAACTCTCTAAAGTGCTGGATATCCTAAGAAAAATCCAAGACGAATTTAATGCCGCTCAGTTGGATGGTAAAAAATTGTCTATGGCTGATCTCATCGTTTTGGCAGGATGCGCAGGTATCGAACAAGCGGCTAAGAATGCGGGTAAGAATGTGGTTGTTCCATTTACACCTGGTCGTGCAGATACCTCCCAAGAATTAACGGATGTAGAGTCTTTTGCAGTATTGGAGCCTTTAGCTGACGGTTTCCGCAATTATTCTAGATTGAAGTACGCGGTTGGAGGAGAAGAAATGATGGTGGATAAAGCGCAATTATTGACCTTAACAGCTCCGGAAATGACGGTATTGATTGGTGGTATGCGTGTATTAAATGCCAATTTTGACCAATCCTCGCTCGGAGTATTTACAAATCGTCCTGAAACATTCAGTAATGATTTCTTCGTGAATCTCTTGGATATGGAAACTACTTGGAAAGCAAAGGATGATCATCAAATGGTTTTTGAAGGAAGAGACCGCAATACTGGAGAAGTAAAATGGACTGCTTCTCGGGTTGATCTTATTTTCGGATCTAACTCGGAGTTACGAGCCATTGCGGAGGTTTATGCCTGTGAAGATTCTAACGATAAGTTTATGGCTGATTTTATAGCAGCATGGAATAAGGTGATGAATCTGGATCGTTTTGATCTGGTTTGAGCAAAATCTTGATGAATATAAAAGTGGCTCCGAAAGGGCCACTTTTTTTTGTGGTAGAAATTGGGAAATTGCAGCGCAAATGTTTCAAGGAAATTAGGAAAATGGAAGTTGCGCAAGGGAGATTCTAATAAAAAGCAAGATGTTGCAATCCAGTACTTTGCGAAACTTAGCGCCTCAGAGGCTATAACTGTACTTTAGATTGCATTTTTTTTGTTACAAAGGCGCAAAAACATGAATTAACTCAGCACAGATTCTAAATCATTAATTATTGAATTTATATTATTTCAATATATAGCGAGTAAAAAGCAGGAACAATTTACTCTGCCTTCTTTGCTTTTCCTTTGCCTGGTTAGCGATGTTGAAGCTGATTTTAAATCAAATGCTAAATCTTAAATAAAAAAGGAATTTCATTTGGTGCCAAGGCTATTTAATTGCTTAAACAAATCCTTTGAACACCAAATGAAATAATTTCGATGGGGTCGAAATTTCCTTTAATTAATTTCTTTTAGGACGCTCTGATCCCTGATCCTCAGAATCCTCTTGGGAGTTTACCGATGTGCCACCTGTTGAACTGCGTGGTGCTTCAGTTGTTACTTCTCTCTTTTTGTTTTCAGACTCATCATCTTCCCCAATTTGATGGGTTCTGCCCGGAGTGCGCTCTGCATTAGGAACTTGCTTTTGTTTGCTTTGATCCTGACGAACACTTTCTCCGGTTGGATGCTCATTCCTGTGATCGTTCTGATCTTCGTCCTGAGTGCTTTGATCTTTACGCTGAGTGCTCTGATCTTTTGGATGATTGCTTTGATCTTTCTGATGAGTATTCTGATCTTGGTGCTGTGTGCTCTGATCTTTTTGATTAGTGCTTTGGTCTTTTTGATTAGACATAATTTTAGAGTTTTAGTTTGCAACTGATTTGTTGCTCCACAAAATTGTTGATTATCTTGCGAATCAGTGTTATATAATTATTTTTAAATATTATAGGATTTGTAGATAGAATGAATTTGTGTGTGACTTTATAGGAAAAATTTTAATAGTGTGATAATGAGATTATTATTGGGTAATTATTTTGTATTTTGGCATGGATATAATTATTTTGATTTCGATATACATTTAATATATAAAAAGGAGTATTAATAAATGTTAATTTTGGTGTTTAATTTAGTCTCGACTTTGAAATGGGAAAAATCCCCAAAGAATGAGAAAACAAAACAATGCAGTCACAATGCAATTTGTTTTTGCTCTGCTATGTCTGCGAGCTTTCCTTTGCGCTGTGTTGTAAATTTTTAGAATTTAGAAACTTATTGCAGTATTGCCATAACCTTCAGAGAACAAAGGAGAATTAACTTTGCGCCTTTTTGCTTATGCTTTGCTTACTTTGCGTTGCTACGTCCAATATTAATCCCCTACTGAATTCGGCAATCAACTCTGGTTCTTTTTCGAATAAAGATCCTATAACCACAAAATCCGCTCCTGCATTTAAACTTCGTTGAGCTTCATGAATACTTCTAATGCCCCCACCAACAATTAGAGGTAGAGCTGATACTTGTCTAACCGATGCAATCATTTCTGCTGGAACTGGTATAGCAGCACCGCTCCCGGCATCCAAATACAGCGTTTGCATACCCAACATTTCCGCGGCCATAGCCGTAGATGCCGCAATACCATTTTTATCCCTAGGAATAGGGGATGTATTACTCATATAACTAGCCGTAGTTGGCTTACCGCCATCAATCAACATATACCCAGTGGCAATTGTTTCCAGCTTATATTCCCTGATTTTAGGTGCTGCAATTACATGTTGGCCAATCAAATACTCAGGATTGCGACCGGATACCAAGCTCAGAAACAGCACCGCATCCACCGCAGGATGCAATTGAGAAGGACTCCCGGGAAACAAAACCAATGGACATTTTACTTCCTGTCTCAGCCAGTTTACCCGTTCATCATAATGGGTGTCATGCACCAAACTGCCACCAACCAATACAAGATCACAAACTTGATTTTGCAGTTGAACACTGAGCCTTGCGCGGTAATCATCCCGTCCCAACTCATCTGGATCAACCAGTAAAATCAGTCCTTTCTTTCCCTGCTCGAGGTATGAACGCAGATATTTAATTACCGACATCATAGGGCAAATGTAATGGTTTGGCTTCATTCATCCATAAGGCCAAAGATTCTCATGGCGCAGATAATTGACCGTGCTTTGGGTCAGAAGTAAATGTCCGCTATCTAAAATATGCACCGAATCCTCTCTCCAGTTTTTGCATAAACGCATGGCATGTTCCGGCGGAATAATACGATCATACCTTCCTAAAATTAATAATACAGGCGTTTTAAGGCTATCTGCTAGCTCTCGAATTTTGGGGAGATCGGGGTTAAAATCGCGATAAATTAGCCAGGTATCATACACTTGTTTCCGCTTTGCGAAGGTATCCATGTGATGATTCACAAAGCGATGAACTTGTCGGGAAATAATTCCTGACCAATGCGCCAGATTCGCTGCCTGAAAGAAGGGGCGGGGATAGTGGAGGATGGCTCTGTATAATACCCTTCCCACGCTTGTTTGACTTGATATTCGGTATACAGGATTGATTTTTAATCCATCCGGAGCGATGAGATTAAGGGAAAGGATGCGTTCGGGTATTTTTTCGAAGAGGCACATGCATACTTTACCGCCCAAGCTGTATCCTAATAGGTGAATTTTTTGGATATTCAGACTTTTGAGAAATCCTATAATAAATGCGGCAAATTCCGTTTTTTGCAGAGGATTATCGGGTATTCGTTCTTCGGGAAAATGGCTTTTGCCGTGTTGAAATAAATGAGCGGAGATGAGTTGTTGCCCGGGTTTCAAAAGCTGTGCAAAAATGGCAAAATCTTCAGGTTGCCTTCCAAATCCGTGAAATGCGAGCATTACTTCAGGCCCATTGCCATAAAGTAAATAATCAATACTTAACTGATTTGCAGTGTAATGCTGCTTTTGCACTCCATTGGGGATTAGAGTAGCAATTTACGAATTTTGGGCTTGGGCTTTCGGCTTAGTATCGCAAAAGGCGGATATCAACCTTTATCTTTTTGCCTTTCCCGCTACACCAATTTTTTTCAGTTCGAAAATATCCTTCCTTCGGTCTTTCAAATTCTTTACACTTCCAAACTGATTTAATTCCCTCAATAAATCAATATTGACATCAGCAATCAAAATCATCTCTGTATTGGTAGTAGCTTCCGCCTTGATACCATTCGCTGGAAAAGAAAAATCGCAAGGTGTAAATACCACCGACTGCGCAAATTGAATATCCATATTATTTACCTTAGGCAAATTGCCTACACTGCCCGCAATAGCAACATAGCATTCATTTTCAATAGCCCTGGCCTGTGCGCAAAAACGTACTCGAGAATAGCCATTTTGGGTATCCGTTAAAAATGGAACAAACAATATATCCATTCCTTCATCAGCCAAAATTCTGCTCAATTCCGGAAATTCAACATCGTAACAAATCAGTATTCCAATTTTACCGCAATCGGTTTCAAATGTTTTAATTTGATCGCCTCCTTGCATCCCCCAAACCCTTGCCTCATCAGGAGTTATATGTAATTTTTCATATCGTTCAGTGGTTCCTTCTCTTCTGCATAAATAGCCCACATTATACAATAAATCATCTTTGAGTTCGGGCATGCTCCCTGTGATAATATTGATGTTATATGAGATAGCTAATTGTGAAAATCGCTGTACAATTTCCGGTGTATGTTTTGCAAGTTCTCGGATGGCTTGAGATTCAGGAAGATGATTATTGTCGGCCATCAGTGGAGCATTGAAAAATTCTGGGAATAGCGCAAAATCTGACCTGTAGGCTGATACGGCATCTATAAAATACTCCACTTGTTGCATAAGTTCACTGAGATTATTGTACAAGCGCATTTGCCATTGTATTAATCCCAATCGAATATCTTTTTTTTGAGTAGTCGCCTTTCTCGATGCTTTTTCGTAGTAAACATTATCCCACTCTAAGAGAACAGCATATTCATTAGAAGCAGCATCTCCTTCCAAATAGCCCTTGATAATTTTGGATGGATGAAAATCATTGGAGATTTGAAAATTCAAAACGGGATCGTGAATTTCTCTGCGCTTAACTTTTTCTATGTATTCTTTTGGACTTAGTATTTCGGAATGTTCGTGATAATTGGGAATTCGACCGCCAAAAGCGATGCCTCTGAGATTGAGTTTTTCGCATAATTCTTTGCGATAGTCGTAAAGTCTTCTGCCGAGCCTCAATCCTCTAAACTCAGATTTAATAAATACATCAATGCCATAAAGAACATCGCCTTTATCGTTATGCGTTTCGAACGTGTAATTGCCGGTAATTTCTTTGTAAGTGTGATGATCATCAAATTTGTTGTAGTCTATAATGATAGATAGCGCACATCCTGCCAACTGATCATTAACTTTGATCACTACTTGTCCGTCGGGAAATTTATCTATTAATGATTTGATATGATGTTCTTTCCAATACGAATTAGGCATATTGGAATAGGCTTCTATCATTGTTTCTTTTAGTTCTTGATAATCATTAAGGGTTAAATATTGTAATTCTATATTTTCGATATTCTGCGACATAATTTGGGTCTGGTTTTTGAACACGCATTTGAATGGCGCTAATATAGGGCATTTTGAATTGTGCGGTAATTGCTTTTATCATTCGCAATACGATCCAAAATTCGCCAGCATTATCAACAAATCATCAGTTCCAACCAATCCATCCAAATTTAGATCTGCAGGACATGCAGCCAGACAATTGATATCTTGAGGAGAAGTCAGATTGATTGAACAATTGTATACATCGTCTAAGCTCATTCTACGCTCCTAAATGACTGGCAAATTTCTCACATTCAATAACAGCGAAGTCGCTTGTCAATCAATGATGGATTAGTTTGGTGGAAGATTGAAATATTTTCTGAAATTCTTTAAGAAATGATTTAGAATTTAGGAATAAGAAGCCCAAAAGTTAAAGTAAAAATCATGCATATTTCGGCCCCTGAAGCGGATTCTATGCAATTATTTATTGAATTCAGCTCTTTGATTTAGTTTTGAGAATCTCTGCGGACCTTCCTTTGCGGGCTTTGCCTGAAGCTTTTAGTATTGAGAAGATTAGCGCAGATAGCCAAGAGCCCACAGAGAATGCAAAGAGGAAATTGCGGCTTTTGCTCCTTCATTGCGCCATTTACGATGCTAAAAAAAACCAAAGCAAACATTATTGCCCGCGGCTTTCACTTATATTTATTGGTGCCGGTTCTCTTCCGCTGTTGAGCTTACTTTTAAATAACAAATTATAAACAGGAATACTGATTTCCGTTTTCAGCAAAAAGAATAACAATACACAAATTAGAGTGCTAAACAGAATCACTGAAAAACAAATAGATTGAATAATGGCTCCATTTGCCAAACCCTGTTGAATAGGAAGAGTGGCAATAACTGCAGATCCCAAACCTTTGGGAATCATGATAGACATCGCCGCTTTATCAATAATTGGAGTGGATCTAGGAACGATTATTTTGATGATAATAATTCTCACCAAAAAGAGAACAATAGTAAATACAGCACCCCACAGAAGCCAGTCTAGGTGGGTTATCTGAATACTCATTCCTATGAAAACAAAGAAAAAAGTACGCAAAAGAAAAACCAATTCACTAAAAAAAGCTTTTTCAGCTTTAGGCAAAACGATATTCTGATTTGGGACAAACTTTTCAATAAATCGGGGCTCCAAATATTTTAGGTTTCCTATGGAAATTCCAAATGAAAGAGCAGTCAAAGCTCCGCTGAAATTGAGGTATTCAGCAATGCCGTAGAGTATGAAAAGAAAGGCTGGAGTTGAGAATTTGGTGCTTTTGAACCCTGGAAATTTGCTTAATAAAAATGACCAAAGAAATGCGCCACTAATCCCAATGAGTAAGGCCAATACTAAGGAAGAAACAAATTGGGATATGATCAAATTTGTTGATAGCTCGCCTGTTGTCATAAAGCCAAGTATGCTTAATGGTATGGCGAGAGTAAAGACATCAGATTCAGCAGATTCCATTATTAGGGTTGTAGATGTTTTGGGCTGGACTTTGATTTTTTTGATAAGTCCTACTACTACCGCAGAGGATGTTCCACCTAAAGTAGAACCTATAAATAAACTACTGAGAATCGGCAAATTAAAAACGACTTGACACAAAATAAAAACAGTTATCCAAGTGGATAGAAATCCAAAAAAAGTGATGGAGGCAGATTCTTTAAAACAACTTTTGATCTCAGATAGTTTGAGATCTGTGCCGCTTTCAAACAGAATGAAAATGAGTACAAAATTGCTAAATATCGGTCCAAATTGCCCGAAAGTAGAAGGGTCTATAATATGAAATACTGGTCCAATAATCAAACCTATCAGCATAAGTCCAAGTACATCAGGAATACTTTTCCTTTCGAAAATGCCGCTAAGATAGTGCCCCCAAAAAATAAAGAGGCCTATTAGTATTATGATTAATGATGTCTCCATTTCTTAAAACTTTTTCTCGACCTTTTTTCAATCCTAAGGTACGCTTCCGAATTTAGTCAATTATCGCTTGCCTAATGAATGAGCTAATCGATTAAAGAGTTTTTTAGATGCAAAGCCACAATGGCCCGAAGGAGTGTGAAGCAGATTCTAGGGAAAACCATGTGATTTGACAGAGTATTTATTAACGAAACTGAGCACCTTCTTGTATTTTGGGCTAGATATAGATGTTTGTTTGATTTTGTTTTTTGTCATATAGACGCATAAGACAAGGTGAATTAAATAGTAGTATTATATAAATTGTATAATATGAATATATATGTTCGCTTAGCTACTCAAATTCAAGGATGCTGCGCGCTAATTCTTTTTTTTCTTTGAATGCTTTGTATTGTGAGAGCGTAATTCCTGTGCTTTTCTTGAATTGATTCGACAAATGTGCCAAACTGCTATAATGAAGTTTATTTGCTATTTCAGAGAAAGTATATTTGTCCCCTCCAATCAATTCCTTTGTGCGATCAACTCTCAATTTGATAATGTAATGCTCCAAAGTAATATCTTGTACTTGTGAGAAAAGATTTGACAGGTATTTATAGCTATAATCTATTTTTGTGGCGAGAAATACCGAAAATAGAACTTTCGGCTCCTCATCTGATTGATATACATAATCAATCATCAATTTTCTGATTCGCTCGATGAGTGCGCTTTGTTTTTTCTCTAATAATTCCATATTCAAGTATTTATTAAATTGATTCATTTAATTATTTCTGCATTATGAAATATTATAGGAATCAAGATGTATGCATTTTATTCAGGAGCATTTAGTCCGCGTCTGATTTATGCAGTTCTAGCATGGGAATTATCGCATCCAATAATTTTGTTGCTCTTATTTAAGTTCCTTTCTCAGCAAAAAGGGAAAAAAAAGCCCTGATTAATATTTTGGGTCCACTCCAATCAGACAGATTCAAAACAAAAATCAGAGCTAAATTGTATTTTGATAGTTTCCTAAAAAGCACGAAGTCAAGCGGTTCAACGATTGATTTTTCAAACCATAAAGATGAATTTATGCTTGATCGTCAAACTGTGACTTCGGTGCTTTTTTGGGTTAGTATTCTGAGATGAATCAATAATTTACCTTAACCAATCATTTCATTCTCAAAATAGTTATCAAATTTGGAGTTAGAACTTTTTCCAACTCAAGAACTGGCATCTCAGAATGTAAATCTTTATTCAAAGATTATATTCTGTTTATATAGGCTGGTTTCAATCTGCGGCGATTGCCTGCACAATGCACAGACCGAAACCTAGCCGTATTCGTTTAATCCATTATTTGCCTTCCTAGCTTGTCTATATAAAAGGATTTTCCTTCAAATTCAACTTTGGCTCGTTCATTAAAGAAGCTCTCGGCATAACTGTACATTAATGGAATAATTTCATATCCTTCTGTATCAATAAAACCATAGAGTATATCTTTAGAAACTACAGCAAGGCCATCTGAAAAGGTTCCAGCGCTTTCATAATCTACTTCCGAAATGCATTTGGCATTTTTGTCAATGTATCGGTAGCAGTGCCCAATTTTCACTAAAGCAATACCATCTTCGGAGTAATAGAAAGCTTCATCGTAAATTAGCGGGACTATAATTTTGCCGGTAGTGTCAATGTATCCGGCTTGATTATTTAGCCAAACAGAAATCATTCCCTCTGAAAATTTCCCATTATTTCCCATATAATCATAAGTGTGTGTCACAATCATTTTTCCGGAACCATCAACCAATCCCCATTTTCCTTCTGAGCCTACCACTCCTTTCACCTGCGCTGAGGTGATAAATGAGAAAAGGGAGGTTAGGAGCAAAATAGAGCAGATTACTTTTAAGATGGTTTTCATTTTCATGTTGTTGAACTCATTATTGAATTAACTGGGTCGCTTGATAGAACTCATTTTTAAATACTCAACTTGAATAAAACACTTTGCGAACGATTGTCCAGTGTCGGAAATTTTATCTGCTAAAGCCTTACATAACAGGATAAAATTTCCGACGAGGCCGATTCTGCAATACCTGGCCATTGGACAAAAGATCTTCTTCAGTTATTCAATTAGATTGAATTTGTTGAAGCAGTGTTGTATTTCAGTCAACTATTTTTCTGCCTGAAATTAATCGAAGCAAAATAGCAATTGCTGCGATCACAAGTAGTAAGTGAATAATTCCACCGGAATTATATCCGAGGTAACCGATAGCCCAAAGGATAATCAGTACGACTGCTACGAGGTAAAGGATGTTACTCATAATTTATGTATTATTTGATTGAATGTTATTTATGCTTCGATATAAGAGCAGATGCGTGCTTTGGAAATCTTCATTCTGCAATTGATAGTCGGAGTGCAATGTTTTTGTTGCTATGGATTATATTCCATTCCAGACTTTTGCAGATTCTATTTCAAATGCAATTATGGTTTCTCATTATCCTTGCCGAAATCTTTAATGGAGTTTCCAAGCTGATCCATGTCGTGGTTGAATTCAGTTTTAAATGTTTGCCATTTATTCTGATCATCATCCTGATAGTTATTTAGTCGCTTTTTCATGTCAGCGTTGGTTTTTTCCATTTCCATGATTTGCTTCTCGTAATCTGCTTTCATTTTGTCTTTACTGGTTTTCATTTCTGTTTTCATGTTCTGAATAATCAGATCATTGTTAGAGATTTTGTCAGAAGATGCTGTTTTGAAGTTTTCAACTTCAAGTAAATAATCTTCTCTGGCTTGTACGAGGTCTTTTTTGGCCTCAGTTACCTCCTCTTGGGCATTGTCAACTTTTTCGGCTGGGGTATTACAAGAAGAAAGAACGCCTATTGTTAGGATAAGCAGGGCAGTAATTGTTGTTGATTTAACGGAAGTTTTCATGTTATTGTTGATTAGATGATTTATTGTTTGTAGTCTTATTCATAATTCGATATCCCTGAACAGAACTAAATTGGATTGACATTTCAACTGCTACGAGAATAGTATGTAATTCTTCTCTTGATTTGCCAAGCTTTCTTTGTATTCTATCTAACATTACCTGTTTCTTACCCTTTTCAAATGTCAGGTCACCGTCAGTTAAGCCTTCAAAATATTGTTTGAGTTGAGCCTTCTGTAATTCCCAGTCGTGACATAATTCAAGGTTTTTCATTAGTGTTATTGTTAGAGTTATATTGTTCTATTGTTGAGTACAAAGATTGGATAAATGGTTTATTATAATATTATATAATTAGTGGTTTAATTTACATGATTTAATACAGTTATATTTCATTAATAGATTAAAATGAAAAAGCCCACTATTTAAGTGGGCAATCTTCATTAGGGATCAGGAGAACATCTAGAAATTAGTAGTTTTTCAGTTTAGAATAGTAAGGAAACACCTGCATATATTGAATTGGTGCGCAGTTTAGTCTTTTGAATTACGTAGTAATTATCCGTGTTGGTGGTATTATTATTATCACTGATGTCGACTAAACCTAGAACCCCACGATAACCTAGCCCTAAACGAAATGTTCGATCAGTATTTAGTCCAAAATCAACCCCAAATCCGTATGCCAAACCAAGGTCGCTTTTCTTAACTGCAAGAATAGGTTGTGGATCATTTGGATTGAAAGGGCCTGTTTGTGAGAAAGTGCTTCCCACATTGAATCCAATTTGCGGTCCAGCTACCAAATTTAGGTTAATCATTTTTGATTTTCCAGTGTTGAGGGAAAGCAAAAGCGGGATGTTCACATAGCTGAGTTTGAGTTTGCTATTAACACCGTCTGTGGCATCTTCTTGAATTATGGAGCTGTAGATTAATTCCCCCTGAATACCAACATGATTGGTGAAATTGAGTCCCAATATTAAGCCGGCACCAAAGCCTAAATTTACATTGCCACTAACTTGACCATTACTACTGGATTGCATTTTAACCGCTGTAAAGGTTGGCATAAATCTTAGGCCTACTTCGCCATATTTTTCTATCACAATGTCTTGTGCCTTTACACTTGATACTCCTGATAGAACCAATGCACTTATTGCAATGGACATTAGAACTTTTTGATTGAAATTTCTCATTTTTAGTTTGCTTTAGTATTATGATACAAAGGTGTGATCCTTTGATTGGACTTCTGTTACAGAATTTTCATTTTCAATTACATAATTAGCTTGTTTCATTATATTAAGATTATAAGGGATATGCAAAGTGATTTTGTCTTTTTTTAAGTTCGTTGATGTTGCTTGGCAAGGATGGGATAGATGAAGGTATTAAATGAATCGCTTCAGTCGCGGGCTGATTTTGGCTATGTCTTCTTGATGTCCATTATACATATCGGTCAACGAACTCAAGGATGGAGCTATTTATGAATATAAAGGATATTCTTCTGAATCTCGATTTCTGGGTATGTCTCTGCCTTAACTAAATAGATCTCTATTAAAGCTAAACGGCAGCCAAGACTGCAAATTCGAATTTGCCCTTTGCTCTTTCTAAGCGCTTCTTGCGACACTAAATTCAAGTGCTTTATTTGTAGCAATTGGAGAAAGATATCTCCTTCTCGGCTCAGCAATTACTTATTCGCACAAATGACAGTGTGCACATCCCAGTCATTTTCTGCTTTTTGGTACTCCACCTTGAATATTTTGAGAGCCTCAAATCCTTGATCTAATATGTGTTGCTTTAGCCATTCTTCGGGATGATAGTAAACATAGACTCTATCCCCACTGCTACGGTTTGATAACCTGATTTTGATCTTGCACCATCTATAAAGCTGATATAGAGGAGGACATTAGTGTTAAGTAAGCTATAGCTATCAACAATTAGTTTATGGCTTTCAAGTTCTGATAAATAGGGCAAACAAAATCCGCAGACTATGCCATCATATTTGCTTTTTAAGCCATCTATTGATCTGCAGTCCATCACATCAAATTTGGCACTTGGATTGTTCTTTCTGGCCAGATCAATCATATTTGTAGCATTGTCTATACCGTAAATATCGAAATCAGGACGCCTTGATAGTAAGTATTTGGAAATGTTTCCAGGTCCACAACCTATTTCGAGTATGGTAGATCCCGGGTTTGAAATGCTTTTACAGATATAATCATAGCTCTCATCGTACAAGTGCAGATGCATAAACTTCTCTTCATACAGGGAAGCTACTTTATTCCAGGTTTGTCGAATTTCATCGTGCCGGGCCATCATAGAAGCCTTATCAATTAAAGGGAAAGTTTATACTGCTTGAGCAGAAATTCTATTCGAAATTAGTGAATTAAGGATGTACTCTGCTGCTTTGCTGTGGAATTTCTGTTGTGCTTGGGTATTAGACCTAATGTACCAATTTATGCCTAAAGTGGAGAAACGTGCTCAGATTCACCAAGCTTTGCTTTCTGGAATATTTGATTTTAGGAGAACAGGCAGATTCGCACCAGCTAGATGCACAAGAATAGTTATTATGACTGAATTTTGAAATGAAATGAAGCTAATACAATTATTACTCATAACCACTTTTAATGACGGTGGTGATCATTTTGAACTGTTCACCTGCAATGAAGCTATGCTTGGCGTGTGCTGGTATAATGACTCCTTGACCCAATGTTAGTTTGATTTTTTTACCTTCAATGAAGATTTCTGCAGTTCCATCTATGATTTGAATGTAGGTATCAAAAGGGCTTGTTTTTTCGCTCACTTCTTCACCGATTGACAAAGATGTAGCGGTTATATTCCCCGTGATTTTCTTTACAATAGTTTTACTCACCACTGCATTAGGCAAGTATTTAATTATTTCTACTATTATATGGGATTTACCTTTTTCAATCTCAATATTGTTGTTCATATCAACAGGTTGTTTAAATGGTAGGATTGGACATTTCTAAAAAATTGTGAATTAACTTTTTATATCAACAAATTTACGACGTTCCCTTGCAAATACCTTGATTATTGTTTGTAGTATTTTTATTGCTTCATTTTTGCAGCAAAGATGCAATGCGATCAAACGAGGCTTGAACTAATCGGTCAACTTCAATTATTCGTGTTTTATAATATTAAATAGTTAAATAATTTAATAAATATAATTAAATATGAAATGTTTTTTGGAATTACTCCTTAAAGGACAGAAAATAGTTTCATTTAATCAAACATTATTTTCACTCTTTTAATAACAACTAGCGAAAAAAAAGGAAAAGCTAAAGGAATAACTTACACTAGGTAAGACTTGTTTTAATTTGTTTGCTAACAATATAACAATTCCCATAGCTTTTCCATAGAATATCCAAAATTGGAATATCTTATGCCTTCAAACAGATGTACTTTTATAAGGCCATCTATAATATGATCGAGGGCAAAATATTTTCACATCTCTGCAGACGCTTTCGAATGCGAAGTTGATGTTAAATGCACATTCAATTGTTATAGAATTCGTACTAAGAGTTATATGATTCGGAAGTATAGGTCTTTTGCTTACTACAAGCTCTCTAGGGTTTTGCGATTTTTCCGATTCATACTTTTGAAAAAGGAAGGAGTTAGGCCTGTAATTTTTTTGAACTGGTTAGAAAGGTGAGTAACACTGCTGTAGTGCATTTTAAATGCTATTTCAGAGAGGGTCAGCTCATCGTACATGAGCAGTTCTTTGGCTCTTTCTATTTTGTGCAGGATAATGAATTGTTCAATGGTCATTCCTTTGGTTTTGGAAAATAGTACGGCAAGAGAATGGTAATCGCGATCTAATTTTTTACTTAGATAGACAGAAAAATTCATTGTCGGAATCTCATCACTATAATGCACCATCTCAACTACTATGTTCTTTATTTTTTCAACGGTCACGGCGTTTTGATCATCCATGAGCTCGAGTCCACTTTTATGCAATGAATCTTTTAATTGCTCTCTTTTACCATCTGTTAAGGGCTTCAATAGATTTGCTTCCCCTAAATCGAGATAGGAAAACAAAATTCCAAGCTTATCCAATTCAGATTTAACCAACATTTTGCAGCGTTGACTGACCATATTCTGAACGTATATTTTCATGATAATGCTGTTTTTCGAATTGTGATGTCTTTGCCTAATGTTTTTGGCATCAATGAAATATCTAATTGGATTGGTAATCAGCGATTACGAAGTACCGAAGAAACTGCTTGTTATTTGAACACATAAAACGCTTGATCCTTGTTTATTTTGGGATCAGTAAACCGCTAAAAACATCAAGGCTGTCTGAAGTAATTTTATCTACATTTGCGCTTTAGCCCGTATTGCATAAGGCTTTTGTTGCGTCAATTATGAGGTTTAGCATGTTTCGTAGATGCTAAATATACAAATATTCAGTTTGAAATTGGATTTTGCGTAGAATATTTATAGAATAGCCTCGTGCCAATGTAAATCATGATAGACTTTTGCAAAGCTGTGTAATTTTTAGACAGAATTCGTCGAAACTGTAATTCCATGCTTATTTGAACACTTTGGCTATCGAAATAATAGCAGAGATGAATAAAATTTATTCAAAGAAGCAAGATTTGGTTTGCCGGGTATGCTTCGGAATACAATCCTCTCTGCACCATCTAATAGCCGCTAAGAACTTCAATAACTGGGTCTGCAACGTACCTTGTATCACTTTCTCGCCCCTGCACTTTCATTTCATTGCCATTTCCATCATATTCTTTCGCAACAATATTTAATCCTCTAAAAATGCTTACCACTCCCGTAATTCTTATCCGCTTACCTTCATTTCGCTACCTTGATTAAAATCAATATTAAGAACATATCCATTCATGTAGACGCCCTCTTTTGTGGCATTGGCCATTTCAAGCACGGTCACAAAACTTACAACATCAGATTTCTTCTCAGATTTCATATCTAAAGATTGTTTTGATTGCGAATAAGTGTGGAGGCTTATGAGGTTAAACAGCAGGAAGATAATATTCTTCATTTGCGATGTGTAATTATAATCGTGGTGAAACGTTGAATTCTTGCGATTGTTCTCAACGATTTTATCAAATGTTCTGTTCTTTCGAACTTTTAACTTAAAAATTAAGGTACAAAGCTACTTGCTCAAAATGCAAGAATTCTTTGAAAATCAAGTTACTAGAATTATTTTGTCAACCACAGCGGTTTTTCATGAAGCACTTTTTTATTAATTGGACATGTTATAGTATGAGCACCTGGTAAATGTCCAATACTCATTAAAAATTCAGCTACAATTTCTCCGCCAGTAAATCGGAATGATTTCTTAAAAAGCTTAACCCAGTCTTCCTTGCTTTTTGGATGATGGTATTCCAACCATTTTTTAAATGAACCATGCTCCTCTTGAAATACGAGTATTGCCTTGGCATTTTCGATTGCTGCATTCACTTTCAATTTATTACGTATAATGCCTGCATTTGCCAAAAGTCGTTCCCGGTCACTATCAGTATATGTAGCCACTTTTTTAATATTAAAATGACTGTATGCTTTTCGAATGGAATCTTCCTTTTTCAAAATTGTTTCCCAACTCAAACCTGCCTGATTGATTTCCATGATCAATCTTCCAAATAACTCGTTGTCATCTTGAATGGGAAAACCGTAGTGATTATCGTGATAATTTTTGTGCAATGCCTTTCGTTCTGCCGGTTGCATAGTTTCAATGTAGTCGCAATATGCCATAATATGTTGCTAGGATTGTGGGCGGTTTAATTTTTTGATCGAGTTTAGCTATAAAGTCAATCACAGTTATAAGTGAGGCGAGTTTTTTAGCACTGCAATAATTGCCGGATCATCTTTTTATATGGTAGTATTGTGGATGAGTATTTTCAATTATCAAATTACCAAATTACACTTGTTCAGCTTGTTTTTGTGATAAATAGGTCATTTCGGTGCTTCAAGGTTGATTGCTGTTATTCTGTACGAGCAGATCAAGTATTTTCAGATCATCTTAAGAGCTATTTTCATAATCTCAATGCGTGTTTTCCAATTTCTTGTTGTTGCGAGCCCTTTCAATGATCGCAATACCATTCTCCAATACATGCCTAACACCATTAACGCCTTCGAATATTTCATTTCCTTTATCGTTTTTCCCGATAAAGATCACTTCTTTGTCTTCCAGATATTTTACAGGCTGTACTGGTTCGTTAGGTCCCTCCAAGCGATCTCGTGTGCCTCCCACTCCAGCATCCCCTGCCCCATCATTCTATGCATTTTCTCCCGGTACCTTGTTTGGCTTTCCCTTAGAATTTCCTGGCACTCCGGGTCGGTCATTATCTCCTGGTAAAGGATTGGCTTGCTCTCCTTTATCATCCCCATCAAGGTTTTTATTTGGGGCATCAACTGGTTCAGGTCTAATTTACTCATTGCTTAATAGTTTTGGTAGTTCATTTTTAATCCACTGGCTTACTTGTCTTGAGTCTTCTGTGGCATCATAAATATCATCATTCTCCGATTGTTCATCCCTCCATGTCGCATATCCAGATCTGAGTTCTTTCATGAAATCTGCCCAAAAAAGATCTTCTGTTACTAAGTCCCGCACAAATTCTGAGAATTTATAAATCCCTTTTTTGGCCTAGGTATATAGTAAGTCCGTTACCGCTGCTAAAATCTCGGGATCAACCAAGGAATTCATATTGTTCATTCCTCCGCGATTCTTAGCCTTTAACGCATCCTTCTTTGGCTTGATTTCAGCATCAATATCACTTAAGGGCTCCTCCTTATACTCCTTGGGGTTCAGGGCTTGGGGTGTCTGGTTCCTTTCCTTTGCTTCTTTGTCCGTCTGGTGTTTTAGCCTCTGTTTTGCCAACAGGTCCATCATCTCTTCCACTTCGGCCCTGGTCTCCTCCGAGCAACTTTCCAATAGCACTTTTAGTTTGTTCATAGTCCGTTATATTTTGGGTTCCAAATAAATTTATAGTCTTACCCCTTTAGATCGCAGAACGTAAATAGATTACGTTCTGCGAGAGTTTCTTTGTGTAAAGAAAGCACAAATGAAGATACTTAAAGAATTATCCAGAAAAGAGTTTAGGGCTAAATTTGGGTCGGAAGATCAATGTTGAGCTTTTTTAGCAGCGACAAAATGGGGCGAAAAATATAAATGTAGAAAATGTAAAAACGAACGATTTAACGCTTGAAAAAAGAAGTACAATAGACGTTGTTCTCGTTGTGGATATGACGAGTCACCAACCTCGCATACTTTGTTTCACAAAATCAAATTTGGTATCGAAAATGGTTTTGAAATGGCTTACGACATTGCTACGAGTAAGAAAGGTCCAAATAGTATTTGGTTAGCGGAACGCTTTGGTGTTAAGCAAACTACGGCGTGGTTGTTTCGTCGAAAAGTGCAGGAAGCGATGAAAAGTAGCGAACAATTTCCTCTTGAAGATGAAGTACATGTTGA
>Ga0209284_10000181_pt1 | contig 98585 bp, 75 predicted proteins | sample FRY03_FD_187211 | JGI IMG/M metagenome (GOLD analysis project Ga0209284, IMG submission 187211) | Freshwater microbial communities from Lake Fryxell liftoff mats and glacier meltwater in Antarctica - FRY-03 (SPAdes) (version 2) | ecosystem: Environmental > Aquatic > Freshwater > Ice > Glacier... | reverse complement strand
GCCCCAACGCACCCGTGCAACTTGGCGCCTCTGGCGGCATCACCTACGACTGGCTGCCACAAACCAACCTCTCCTGCTACAACTGCCCTAATCCAGTTTTCCTCGGAGATAGCACCACCAACTACACTGTGCGTATTTGGGCAAGCGATAGCTGCTCCAAAGTGTTGCCCGTTCGGGTCCGGGTATCTACATGTGCATCTTTAGATGAACTGGGAAGTGCTTTTGAAATTTTTGCGCCAACCTTGGTGCATGGCGATTTGGGTACTTTGTATCAAATACGAATAAAAAATGTACAGCAGTATCAATACGAACTCTATACTTTGGAGGGAAAGGTTGTTTATCAAAAAAATGGATTTCCCGAAAGTGCAACAATAGATTTGTGGGACAAAGCGCTCATGGAATCGGGTTTGTATTTGTATCGGATTTTGGTGCGCGACGAAGCTGGTAATCAAGAGGTAAGTGGCGGGAAGGTTGTTGTGGTGAGGTAATCAACTATCACTAATCGTCATAAACTCCCTTACGCAATATTTGTAAAAACCTGCTGAATATCGTCATCGTCTTCGATTTTGTCCAAGAGCTTTTCGATGTCGGTCAACTGGTCATCTGAAAATTCAACGGGACTTGTTGGGATGCGTTGCAAATTCGACTTGAGAACTTGGATACCCTTGTCTTCGAGTGATTTAGCGAGTGTGCCGAAGTTGGTGTAGTCGCCATAAACGAAGATTTTATCCTCCTCACTTTCGATGGATTCCAAGCCTGCATCTATAAGTTCAAATTCTAATTCTTCGATGTCGGTACTGTTAGTTTTTTCGAATTCAAAAACAGCTTTGCGCGAAAACATGAATTCTAATGAACCATTAGGGACAACGGCACCGCTACATTTGTTGAAATAAGATTTTACATTGGCAACCGTTCTCGTTGGGTTGTCAGTAGCACATTCTACATATACCAAAACACCGTGTGGACCTTTGCCTTCGTAGATGATTTCACTAAAATCAGCAATGTCTTTGGCGTGAGCTCTTTTGATGGCGGCCTCAATATTGTCTTTAGGCATGTTTTGCGATTTCGCATTCTGTATTGCCGTTCGCAAGCGTGCATTAGTGTCAGGGTCTGTACCAGATTCTTTGGCTGCCATCGTAATGGCTTTACCTAGTTTTGGAAATACCTTAGACATTTTGTCCCAACGCTTTTCCTTGGCTGCTCTGCGGTATTCAAATGCTCTTCCCATTTTATCTGATTTTGGTCTGCAAAAATAGACTTTTAATATAATCATAAATCATATAAGCAGAATTCATTTTTTCTAAACATAAGGAAAGTGCCCAATAATTAGCAAATTTGTACGTTTTGAAATACATCAAAAGCTTTCACATGATTCGAATTGTTTTTTATAGTTTGTTATTTATTGCCGTTCAACGCTTTTCACATGCTCAAATCCCAATGGGTACTTGGCGATTGTTCACTCCAAATAGCGATGCAAGAGACATTGCAAAACTCGGTGAAAAGGTTTATGTTGCCTTTGAGAACGGCCTGTTTGAATACGACATAGAAACCGGTGAGAATTTTTTGTGGACCGCGGCTAATTATCTATCGGATGTTGGTCTAACTTCACTCTGTTTGGAGCCTGAAACAAATACCTTGGTTATCGGATACAGCAGCGGTAATATTGATTTGATAAAAAACAATGTGATATTTAACTTACCAGCTTTGGTAATTGCGAACATTACTGGAAATAAACGTATCAATTCTATGACAGCAGATGACGGTTTTGTTTACATTTCTTGTGGCATAGGGATTATGAAAATCAATGCAGAGAGAAGAGAAGTAGCAGATACATATTTTCCATTTACCACTACAACGCAAATACTTGATGTTGCTTTTCATGGTGATACTATTTTCGCTTTGTCTTCAAATGGAATCCGTTTCGCTAATAAAAACAATCCAGCACTTGCAGATTTTTCACAATGGCAGATTTATGCCAATACGCCACAGCACGCTGCGGGTTCTTTTCGCAATCTGATTTTGTTTGACAACGAAATGTGGTTGCATTACAAAACGCCAATTTCGAGCTATTCGACCGATACATTATACAGGAGAGTTGATGGTGTTTTTGAAGTTGTTCCAGAATTTTTGAATAATGAAATTCACGACATACGCACGCAAGGAGGAAATTTTTTCTTAAGTGCGGACGCAAAGTTGGCTGAATATAATACGGACATGCAGCTTGTGGAGTTGATTTATCAGTATGACGAAGGAGCTCAAATTGCGCCAAACGGGGCACTTAAGGTGGGATTAGATTATTTTATTGCTGACAAAAACTTTGGATTGGTAAAAGCACGAAACTCTTTTGGACATCAAAAATTGTCGTTTTCAGGGCCATTTAGAAATAGCTATTTTGCCGTCGATAACAAAGATGGATTTCTTCTTGTGGCTGGCGGTGGATTGACAGGCGCGAATCAAAGCTACAATATTTCTGGTGTGTATATGTTTAGAGATGAGCAATGGTCCTTCATCAATACGACGAATACACCTAGTATGACTGTAGATACGTGGGATGCCATATCTGTGAGTATAGACCCCAATGATTCAAACCATTTTGCTTTTGGCACCTATTCTGGTCGTCCATTATTTGAAGTGATTAACGGACAGACGGTGAATGCTTATTATGACGGCACCAACTCGCCGCTTGAAATGACAACTTTGGGCAATAGTGCCTATGCTGTCGCCAAGTTGCTGTTTGACAACGAATCAAATTTATGGATTGGGCAGTCTTATGCCAATATGCCTCTCAAAGTGAAAACAGCTGATGGTGTATTTTTAGAGTTTGATTTAGGTTCTGATCCTAAAGCGAAGGTAATTAAAGATTTAACTGTAGATTTTAATGGTTACAAATGGTTGGCAACACAAGGAGGGGGTTTAGTGATTTTTGATGACAATGGCACGCTACTCGATTTGTCAGATGACAGATTTCGGGTACTCAAAGAAGGGCCTGGTTTGGGTAATTTGCCGAGTAATCACATCACCTCTTTGTGTGTAGATTTTAATGGTGATGTTTGGATTGGCACCGACAAGGGATTGGTCGTTTTTTACAACAGTACGCGAATTTTTAATGAAGGAAATGTCGATGCACAACCTATTTTAATCGAATTTGAACAGGAGATTGAGCGTTTGTTAGGGAGTACGACAATTACCAAAATCGTTTTGGACGGAGGGAATAGAAAATGGGTGGCTACTGAATCTGCTGGAGTGATACTTTTTTCTGGAGATGGAAGGGAGGAGGTCTATAATTTCAACACCTCAAATAGTCTATTGATATCAAATTTTGTTCGAGACATAGCAATCAATGAACTTACAGGAGAAGTATTTTTTGTAACCGAAAATGGATTGCAATCTTATCGCAGTGATGCTACATTATCTGATTTCGAATATAGCGATGTACAAGTTTTCCCTAACCCGTTTCGACCTGATTTCAGCGGTGTTGTAAGCATACAAGGAATTGCCTACGACTCGGAAGTGCGCGTTACTGATGTGGCTGGAAATTTAGTTTTCAAAACTATATCGAATGGTGGTACAACCACTTGGAACGGAGAAACTTTGCGCGGAGAAAGGGCTGCATCTGGAGTTTATATGATTTGGACCGCACCTATTGCTGGGAAAGGTCGCTACGTTGGCAAGTTTGTGCTAATCAATTAATTGGTCCGTGAAAATATCCGACAAAGCCCTGCTAATCAGAAAAGTGAATTATAGTGAAACGAGTTTGGTGGTCACACTTTTTTGTTTGAATCATGGGGTAAAAACTTTTCTTTTTAAAGGTGCCAAAAAGAAAAAAGGGGTTTTAATGATGCCTTTGTCTTTTTTGGAAATCACGTATTTTGAGCGGGTAGAAAGTCAGTTGTCGCAGCTTACTTCTACTGATATTATATTGCCCTGGCTAAATATTTTGGATGACCCACGAAAATCTGCCGTGGTATTTTTTTTATGTGATGTTTTACAGGGGGCGCTTCGCGAGGAACACATTCCTCAAAAAGACTTGTTCATGTTCTTGAGTGCAGAATTGGTGGAGCTAGACAAAGCTCCTTTTGAGGCCAACTATCCAATTTATTTTTTGATTGCTTTGACCAAATATTTGGGATTTGAGCCGGCTTATGAAACCGATCAACCACTTTTTTTTGACATGCCCGAAGGTTCATTTACTAGAACGGCTGGCTTGTCTGCTCAACATTTTCCTTTGACAAAAGATGAGGTCCTTTGGTTAGCAGGAAGTTTTATTATGGGCAAAGACGAGTTTCTTGCTCAAAAACTGAATAGGACTGAACGTCAGCGATTTACTCGAATTATTTTGGATTATTACGCGCATCACTTAGGTGGATTTACTACCCCAAAGTCTTTGAAAATTTTAGAAGAAGTTTTTGATTAATTCAATATTTTCCAACCAGTATATCGTTCGCTACGTTTTATATAATCTTAATTAGAATTTGTTGAATAATGTTGAGCGAATGAAGCAATTTTTGCTAAACTGATGGAAATTGGTAAAGTAAATGTTAATTTTGCACCATAATTTTAGATTATGACGGAGGAAATACAATTAGTTTTAGGCGAACTGCAGCAATCAAATGATAAGTCATTGGGACATTTGAAAGCCGAATTGGAAAAGATACGCGCAGGTAAAGCCACGCCATCGATGCTAGAAAGTGTGTTGGTTGAATATTACGGTGCGATGACTCCAATTAGCCAAGTGGCTAACATCACTACCACAGATGCTCGCACAATAACGGTTCAGGCTTGGGAGCGCAATATGCTTGATGAAATCGCCAAAGGAATAATCAATTCGAATTTGGGGTTTTCTCCACAAAATAATGGTGAGATTTTAATTATCAACGTTCCTTCACTTACTGAGGAGCGCCGCCGTGAATTTGTGAAAAAGGCCAAAGGAGAGGGCGAGCATGCTAAAGTGGCCTTACGAAACAATAGAAAAGATGTCATGGATATGCTCAAAGACTTGAAAAATGAAGGCATGCCAGAAGATATGGTCAAAGTTGGTGAATCCAAAGTGGAAGACATCACAAAGAATTTTTCTGCCAAAGTTGATGAGTTGATTGCCATCAAAGAAGTGGATATCATGAAAGTTTAAAGCGCATGTCAATCGAAGTTGTTGATTTAAAGAAATTCTATGGCGAACAGGCGGCAATTGGCGGCATTTCGTTCAAAGTGAATACACGTGAAATTGTCGGTTTTCTCGGACCAAACGGCGCGGGTAAGTCAACAACAATGAAAATATTAACTGGATTTATCCCAGCTACATCTGGTTCTGCCAAAGTTTGCGGATTTGATGTTGAATCTGATTCCATTGAAGCGCGCAAACGAATTGGCTACCTTCCAGAACACAATCCTTTGTATCTCGACTTGTATGTGAAGGAATATCTTCAATTTGTCGGCGGTATTTACCAGTTGCCAAACTTAAAAAGTAGAGTAGCTGAAATGATTGATTTGGTAGGATTGGAACGAGAACAAACCAAAAAGATTGGTGCACTTTCCAAGGGATATCGCCAGCGTGTTGGTTTGGCGCAATCTATAATTCATGACCCTGATGTTTTGATTTTAGATGAACCAACAAGCGGACTAGATCCAAACCAATTGGTTGAAATTAGAGAGTTAATAAAACAGATAGGACGAACAAAAACGGTTATGTTGTCTACGCACATAATGCAAGAAGTAGAAGCTATTTGTGATCGAATCATCATTATCAATAACGGTTTGCTTGTGGCAGATGACACATCTAAAACCTTGCAATCTAGTGGGAAGAAGCATGTGGTATTGGTCGAATTCGATGCAGACACTCAGGTTTCGAGTAAAAATTTGATGGCTATTGATAGTGTAACAGGTGTTAAGCAACTTGAAAATGCTTCTAATTGGTTGGTTGAATCAAACGATGGTTCTGATTTGCGTAAAAAAATCTCTCAAGCGGCCCTGAAAAATTCATGGTTGGTACTTAGCATGAAAACCGAAGAAAAATCTTTGGAACAAGTATTTAAGGAATTGACTAAGGGTTAGATTACAGAGCTTGGTTAAGATTTGCTTAAGTCGATTGACATTTTTTTTGCTTGGTGTTCCCAATATTATTTTTGCTGATATGGCATACGATTTAAAATCGAACGGCTAAGTGTGACTTCATCAGCATAATGCAATTCTGAGCCAACAGCCACCCCGCGCGAAAGCGTCGATATTTGCACATCAAACTTACCTATTTTCTTGTAGATAAAAAAGTTAGTAGTGTCGCCTTCCATAGTTGCGCTCAAAGCAAGTATGATTTCCTTAATGTTTCGGGTTTCTGCTTTTTCAATGAGTGATTCCATATTTAAATCTCCAGGTCCGATGCCATCCATAGGTGAAATGATTCCTCCTAAAACGTGATAAATACCATTGAATGATTCTGTGGCTTCAATAGCCAGGACATCGCGCAAATCTTCTACAACGCACAGCAGATTTCTGTCTCGTTTTGGATTCAAACAAATGTTGCAAATAGTATTGTCCGCAATTACCCCACAAGATTCACATTTCTTAATATTGTTGATGAGATCTAAAAATGATTGTGCGAATTTCTCTACATTTTTTGGGTCGCGCTTCAGCAAGTCGAGCACAAGTCGAAGTGCAGTTTTTTTACCTACCCCAGGAAGGCTAGCCATTTGTTCAACGGCATTTTGGATGTATCGAGAAGGGATATGAAGTTCCACTGCGATTGTTTGGTGTGCGAAATTACTTAAAAAGAAAAAGCCACATCTTCCGATGTGGCTTTAATTATGGGGAGTTGTCTTTATTTTTTCAACAAGTCTCTGATTTCTGCAAGCAATTCTTCTTGAGAAGGACCTTTTGGTGCTTCTGGAGCTAGAGCTTCTGGTTTTTTGAACGTGTTCATGACCTTGATTAAAATGAAAATACAAAAAGCAACAATGACAAAGTTAATAACGGTAACAAGGAATTTGCCATAAAGAACGCCATTCCAAGACAGACCCTCTAACTTATCTACTCCTGCAGCTTCGAGTGCAGGTTTAAGAATTAAGGGGGTGATTACGTCAGCCACCAATGAACCAATAATTGCACTGAAGGCAGCACCTATAATTACTGCAACGGCCAAATCGACAACATTGCCGCGCATAATGAACGCTTTGAATTCTTTCAACATTGAGTTTGTTTTTTAATTGTGTTTCAAAGGTAAAATTCTAAAATTATTCTAATATAAAATTGAAACGAAGTTTTCAATAATGAACTTACTGAAGATGCCAAATACAAAACTTATCGGTCGAAAAGTGCTTCTATAAACTTTAGACAGTCTGTTTAATCTTGCCTCAAGTTTCCTGGTTTATCCTATTGACAATAGTAATTTTACTCATTGTTTTACTGGCTTGGGCCGATCTGTTTGCGGCTTATTTTGAAATCGATTCGATAATAAAAGAGGGGTAAAAAGCCCAGTTGCAATCTTTCAGCAATAGGTTCTGCACTTGGATTAGCTAGATTTGGGGCATATGCCAACCCGAGTAGGTTTTCAGTGTTCAATACATTTACTAAATCCAGCCCAATTTCATGCGTTACTTTATTTTGGTTGATTCTATACACTACGCGTATATCGAAACGGAAATAATTTCTAAACTGGAATTCGTTGTACATCGAGTCTTGGAAAACAAGTTCTTGTTCCAAACGTGAAGCAGGAATGTTTACCGTACCATAGCGTCTTCCGCCTGCATAGGTTATTTTCGTCCCAAAAGAAAGCGTGTGTTTTGCATTTAAGGTTAGTTCATAGCCAGCTAAGAAATTGGTCGCAAAATTTGCATTGTAATCAGTGTTTCTCCATTTCTTGTCAGAACCTTGATATTTAGAATCGAAAATAGATGCAGTAATTAAGAAGAAAAATTGGTTAGAAAAGAATTTCTCAATGGTCAATTCGATACCGTAGTTTCTAGCAATGCCTTCATTTACGAGCTGATTAGGAAAGAAACGCTGAAAACCTGAACCCATATTCACCAAGGAATAGAAGCCCATTGAATCTAATGGGTCAACAGGGATGTTATACAAATGTTGGAAGTAAACCTCCGACATGATGCGCATTTTGTTTTTGAAGCTTCGTTGGTATCCAGCTGCAAAATGCACACTTCTTGAGAAATCCATATTTAAGTTTTTCAATTCTCCATTGCCTTGTTGGTCATACATGTACGTGTAAAGAGGTTGTGTTTGGCTATGAAGGCCTGCGCCAAATTTCACTTTGTTTTGGTCATTGATAGTCCAATCCCAGCCCAATCTAGGTTCTGCATAGGAAATACTTTTGCTCAAGCTGAAGTATTGTGCGTGTAAGCCTGCAACAAAGTTCATTTTGTCTGTGATTCGGTATTTATATTGCACAAAAGGTTGAATCAGTGCTCCATATCCTTGATAGTTCCATCGCTGTCTGTAAGCTCCTTGCACTCGAATGTCGCTGAGCACTGAATCTTGCATGTCGTAGAATTGAAACTCAGCGTTGAAACCAAATTTGATTAAACTACGCCGATTGATTTTGTGGTTCACTGAAAAATGCGCACTTGTTCTTAGAATATTGAAATTGTACTGCATTAAGTTGTACAACGAATCTAAACCAATAGAAACGTTTGGCACATTGTTTACCACTGTAGTATCGAGTGTTCTCCATGCAATATCGTGTTTTGAACGTTGACCCTCATAAGAACCACCTAGGGTAGCGTGAATAAAGGTTTTCTCATTGACGGGCTTTTTGTACGTTAATCCTCCAGCAAACATACTAGTTGTGAAAAATTGGTCGCGGTCTCCTTCACCATACAACTCCTCGGTAATTTCGGTTTGTGTTGAAATCATGATTTGTATTGCACTAGCACCACCAAGACCCCAAACAGAGAAATGTCCGCCTTTTTTCATCGGGAAATTGAATTTGAAAGCGATATCTCCATATTGCGGTACGGCGCTCGTTCCTATCTGAATCCCCAAAGATTGAAACATAGAAAGCGTCGAGTAGCGACCCATAAATAGATAAGAAGCTCTTGATTTTTTAGATAAAGGCCCTTCAACCAAAACTTCTGTGCCCAGAAAACCAAATTGTCCGGTAAATTCATGGCGATCCATGTTTCCGCGTCTTAAATTCAAATCAAAAACACCAGATAGACTATTTCCATACTGTGCTGGAAATGCAGACATGAAGAGGTCTGAATTGTCCAAAAATTTGTTATTCAAAATAGTGACAGGGCCGCCTGTCGAACCGGCAACAGAAAAGTGATTTGGATTCGGGATATCAATTCCTTCAACGCGCCAAAGCAATCCAAGAGGAGAGTTTCCGCGAATCACGATGTCGTTTCTTGAGTCATCTGCACCTTGAACTCCTGCAAAATTTGAAGCCATACGAGCTGGGTCTGCACGCGAACCTGCATAACGCTCCGTTTCTTCAATTGAAAACTGAGTTGCAGAAACTGTAGCCATTTCATTGATTGTTTGATCCAAAACTCGCCCTTCGATAACGACTTCATTGGTTTCTGTGGCTCGTTCTTGCATATAAATCGTAAGCACAGATTCTCTTCCTGAAATTACGATTACGGTGCTTACTGAAGATTCGTAACCCATGTAGCTCACACGAATTTCATGCTTTCCTACGGGAACATTACTTACTGAGAATTCACCATCCATGTTCGAAACTCCGAGAAATTTCAACAAGGTATCGGAGGTTTGGATAACAATGCGTGCACCGATTAATGGAACTTGCGTTTCATTGTCCAAAATTAGACCCTTAACGGTCTGTGTGATTTGGGTCATCCCTGTAGCGGCAAAGAAAAATGTCAATAGGAATATTATTTTACCCATACGTAATTAATTTACATTATTTTGAATCTGTTTTTTAATATAAAAACACCTTTTCATTTGCATAGATAATTATTTTTTTCGAATACTCATGAGCAAAGAGAGGTATTTTTCTATCACTTGGTTGAAGTCTTCGGAGCACTTTAAAAAATAAGCTGAAGGGATGTAAAATAGAACAACTCCTATAGTTCTGATAATAGCATTTATATATAGGTTTTCTAAGTTTGGTATGATTTCCAAGGCCGATAACATAAGTACAAACAAGAGCACGTTTCTTATCGTTTTCGAAGAAAACGGACTCAACTTGTATTTTAAAAACAAGAACAAGTATCTGCTAAAATTGACCAAAAACATGGATATCATGGAGCCAATGGCTACACCAACGATACCATAAAAGTGAATGAAGATGTAATTTGTTGTGATGAGCAAAACAATGGTAAAAACACCCATATAAAGATTGAAGCGGTAGTGTGGCGTAATTGAAATAATTTGATAATTGACTGAACTCAACACGTCCATCAAATGCGCCATTCCGATGAAAAATATGACCCAAATGCCCTGTGCGTATACTGGGTCTAGAAAATTTTCGATCGAATATCTATTCCCCCAAACTAGAAGAAAAACAAGTGCGCCAAGCAAGAATAATATTTTGCTACTTTTTTGATAAATCTGCTGGATGGTAGACATATCATTTTTTGCAAATGCCTCAGAGATAATAGGATGCGCAATTCGAATTAGGGCCTTGAGCGGAATGCTGATTACTGCCCCAAAGAAAAACATCGTGGTGTAGATTCCCACCGCTTCATCGTTCATCAATCTTTTTAGCATAAAAACATCAATGAAAAGGACGAGGAAATAGCTGATGATTTCCATGAATCCAACCGTGGAAATACCAAACATTTGTTTCTTTTCAGCGGATGAAAAGGGACCAGGCTTAGACCAATGGATAACAGCTATTTTATTTAGGAAGTAAATCCCAATGAATAGTGGAATTATGTGAATGAATAGATTGAGATAGACTAGATTTGAATAATTAATAAGGCCTACGTAAAATATACCTAAAATTATAATCGGGAGACTTTTGAGTACAATGCTGTCAGAAATCACGCCTGGCAAAGTGACGTAATTAGAACGAAGATAGTTGTCGAAGAGATTGGAAAAAGTGCGAACTACAATAACCAAGTATATGGTAAGATAGAACAAGAAGTCGTAGGATATACCTTCGAAGCGTTGACCTTCATTGTTTTGTAGGAACAGAGATTCGGTGAAATAAATCAATGGAATCCCGATGAGACTGCCTACAAGTCCAATGTAAACCACGAGTTTAAAAAGTCCGCGATTTTCATTATTTTCTGTTTTGAAGGTGGGCAACATTTTAATAATAATCAAGTTAGCACCTAAGGTAAGAACCGCCCCAATAAAAATTGTCATGTTGAGCAGCACTTGTAGGAAACCAATTTCGTCTGGACTGAGAATTTTAGGTCGCAGCACCGCGGCGCCAAAAAATCCTATTACAATCCCAAGGTAAATGATGATTGTGGATGCTGTGGATTGTTTGCGAATGATTCCCATGGTTGCAAAAGTAAATTAATTTCAGGAACCTATACAAATCAGCTTTAAATGCTCATATTTTACAATTTTAAACGAAGATGGACATATATTCTTTAATTTCGCATCTAGTTAAATAGATTGCCCCTTAACCTTATGAGTAAATCAGAAAAATATTGGAGTGAATTGTCTGAACGCATCGAAAATCCTGTTCAAACTAAGAACAAAAGGCCAGATACCTCCGATTTGGAAATTGAATTTTTAAAAGATCATCTTTCTCAAGTCGATGAAATATTAGATGTAGGAAGCGGAAGCGGTTTAATAGTAAATAAATTAATTGCTCATGTTGGTCATATCACAGCAGTTGAAAAATATGAAGGTTTTTCAAAATTCATTGAAGATCACCCCAATTTATTGGTTATTAACAGTGATTTGTTGCATTTTAAAATGAGAAAACAATTTGATGCAGTACTGTCATTCGGAGTTTCGCAATGTTTTAATACCGAAGACGCTGCAAAAATTTATCAAAAGTTATATGCCATGACAAAGCCAAAGGGAAAATTAATTGTTAGAACGCATTGTGGCTTAGAAGCTGATAAAGTGATTAATGGATTTTCTGAAGAGCTTGGGACTGAATATTTTGCAGAATACAGATTGGTGTCAAACGAAATTAAATTAATGGAAACAGCTGGTTTTAGATTTTTAAATCAGTATGATATATTTCCAGATGAGCTCAATGTTTGGAGGGATACGCGTCATTTTATTTTTATTTGCGAAAAATAACGCACATGAGAGTAGCATTTTGTTTTGATTTGGACGGCACATTGACCACTGAGGAGATTTTACCGAAGATTGCGAAACGTATCGATCTTTATGAGGAAATCGATTTGCTAACCAATATTACCATGAAGGGGTTAATCACCTTTGATCGTTCATTTAAATTGCGTGTGAAGTTGTTGTCTGCGATACCTATTTCTGAAGTGAATGATATCGTTGATAAGGTTTCCATTGACTTTAATTTACAACAATTTGTTCAAGAGAATAAAGAACAATGTTTCATCATTACAGGTAACTTGAACGTTTGGATTAATGATTTCATAAAGAAAAATTACAATTGTCAGTATTTTTCATCAACTGCTCACGTCTCTGAAGATCAACTATTAGGATTAGATAAAATTCTGTATAAAGAAGACGCTATTAATGAAATTAGGAAAAATTTTGATGTTATAGTAGCCATTGGCGATGGGATGAATGATTGCTCTATGTTTGCAAAATCAGATATAGGAGTTGCTTTTGGTGGTGTGCATGAACCTGTGAGTACTTTACTCAAAATGTCGGATTATGTTTGTTATGATTCCATGTCTTTGTCTACACTTTTGACCAATTTAAAAAGGATGTATGAAAGTAAAAGTTGATACGGTTGTAATTTGTGCAGCGGGTCTAGGCAGCAGGCTGGGCTTAGATATGCCAAAATGTTTGGTCAAAGTTGGAAATCAACCTCTCATTTATTATCTACTTAAGGTACTTGAAGATGTTAAAAATATTAGAATCGTTGTTGGATTTAAGGAAGAAGAAGTGATTGCATGCGTTAAAGCAATTCGGGCAGATGTTATTTTCATTCGCAACAAAAATTACATGAGCACAACAAACGCATACAGTTTGTTTCTCGGCTCTCGCGATTTGCCTGGTCCCTTTGTGAACATAGATGGCGATATGTACCTGACGCAACAAAACTTTGATTTGTTCTACTCAAAAATTCGAATAAATGAAGATTTGATTGCCGTAACAAAATCGTATACTGAGGATGCTGTTTTTGTTAAATTAAACGATAATCAAGAGGTTGTTGAATTCAGCAGGGAAAAAATTTCTGATTTGGAATGGACGGGTATTGCTTATTTTTCGAATGTGAAAATTTCGGAAAACGGTAAGTATGTGTACCAAGAAATCGAAAAGTTTTTACCTATTCAATCATCTGAAATAGAGTGTTTCGAAATTGATACGCCTAAAGATTTGGAAGTTTTATCCAATAAAATTGAATTTATTTGAAGTCAAAAGATAAAAAAATCGGAATTCAACAATCGCAAAAGATTTGTTTGGAACTCTTACAAGAAGTGAAAACCATTTGTGATGCAAACGAACTTTTATATTGGATTGATGGTGGCACTTTACTTGGAGCAAAAAGGCATGGGGGATTTATACCTTGGGATGATGATGTGGATGTTTGTTTACCCATGCACCATTACGAGATATTGATTCAAGAACTAGCAGAGTATTCAAAGAAAAAAACCAATAGATTGCTCTATTTTGCTCCATCAAACTTTTCGTTTTGGTGCGACTATTATGCATCAACTGATTATTTAGTTGACGGTTTGCTGCCGGTGCGTATTGACTTGATTCCTATTAAATTTATTGAAAATACCAGCGAAGCAATAGCGAAAGATCAGAGTTTATTTGAAATCGCAACTTTGTATATTCGTGGGTTTATGAAACATCCAGACCGCATATTGGATGAACATAAATTTCATTTGCCAAAAAATGACAATTTGCTCGCGAGTCGCGAGAATTTTGTTCAGTACTATATGGAGTATGCATCGCAACTAACGAAATTGAATATCACGAATAATTTTGGTTTGATGAACTATATTTTTAATGATGCTTATGTGAAAAAGGACAGAGGGTATTTATCTTATGATGTCGTGTTTCCTTTGGTGGGAACCAACGATTTTGATCAGCTTTCATTGCATCAGCCAAATAACAAAGATGCTTATTTGACTTTTTTATATGGACCTAATCATATGATATTGCCTGAACAAGATCAGCGAATGACTCATCAATTATTTTTGATTGAAAATAAGTGGATTAGCCCGAAAGATTTGAAACATTTTTTGGTACGTTTACACATTTTGCGCTTCAAAAGTTACGATATTTCTCGAATTACTGGTCATAAAAAAAAGTATTTTTTGAAACTTAAGAATTTCACCATTTTCACAATCAGTTTGCTACTAAAGATGAAAGTATCTTTGGCAGTTTCATTCTGGAAGTATAATTTGTCGCACTTCAAACGCAAAGTCTAGATCGAAATGAACCCATTCTTTTCCATAGTAGTATGTTCTTTCAATCGCGAAACTTACATTGCCGATGCGATTTTGAGTTTAGTAAATCAAAGCTTGTCACCTGTCTTATACGAAGTGCTCATCATCGACAACAACTCCAAGGATCGAACCGCCGAAATTGCTTTAGATTTAATTGAAGAACATAAGCATAGGCATCAAATTTATTATTTCAAGGAAAGCAACCAAGGACTTTGTTTTGCGAGAAATAGAGGGATTTTGGAAGCAAAAGGTCAATTCATTTGCTACATGGATGATGATGGTATTGCCGACCCTAATTTTTTGGAAGTACAGTATGATTTTCTGCAAGCACATCCTGAGGTTATCGGTTTAGGCGGGAAAATTATTCCGCGCTACGTGCATGGCAAGCCTGATTGGATTGATGGTATTTTAGAAGGTTTGGTGAGTAAGGTTGACCATGGAAATCAGGATTTTCAATATTCTGGAAAAAAATATCCTGTGGGCTGCAATATGACCTACAGAAAAGACATTTTGGAGCAAGTAGGCATGTTTGACAATTCAATTGGTCAGGTAGGTGATAATCTGGTACGCGGTGATGAGACAGAGCTTTATGAGCGGATTAAAAAGTTGAATCAACCTGTTTATTATTTGGCAGAATCTAGAGTGGAACATGTGATTGAAAAAAATCGACTGACTAGAGACCACATCAAAATCATGAGTGAGGGCATCGGTATTGGTTTAAGAAATTCGTCAAAAAGAGCGGTCATTTTTGACAAAATAAAAATTCTGACAATTTTAATACTAAAGTTTTTTACCGCTTTTGGTTTTGCGCTTTTCTACATAATCAAAGGTCAATTTCCAAAGGCCAAAGCATGGATTCTTTTTCGCTTAGACGTGAATAGGGGTTATTTAAAGGGATGATTCTCGCATCTTTTTTGGCAACGACTTCCAAATTAAGTCATACGAATGTTTCAGTAAGTCCAAAAGTTCTCGATCACTCAAATCTTGGTTGAAAAATACTGTGTTCCAATGCGTTTTGTTCATGTGAAAGCCAGGAGTAACTGCCTCGAAGCGTTCACGTAGATCTATTGCGCGCTCGGGGTCGCACTTCAAATTCACAGAATCGTTTCCTGAAATTGATGTGAGCGCAAATATCTTGTTGTGTACCCTGAATACCAAAATGTCGGCATCAAAAGGTGTGTCTTCCGTTGTGTGTGGGAGATTTAGACAAAACTCTCGAAGATCAATGTTGTCCATGTTATCTTAACGCTTATTCGTTTTAGATTTGTGACTCTCGTCGTTGTTTTGTTGGTTTCTTCTTTTTTCAAGCCATGGTGGCAATGATTTTTGTTCTTCTTTCGCTTCTATGCCTAAAAGTTTTTCGATAAGGTCTGGTCTTTTCGCCTTGTTCAATTTCTCCTGAATCCACTGTCTATTTTCACGCTTGTACCAAAAGAAAAATTTGTGCTGATTTTGTTTTTGGTCGCGTGTTTTTGCCGTATAAACTGGCTTTAATGTATAAGGATGCACACCAGAATAATAAATCACCGTTGCAACAGTCATTGGAGTTGGTGTGAAATCTTGTACTTGCTCCAATTGGAAACCCATGTCTTTTGTTTCAGCTGCCAAATTTGCCATGTCTTCTTCTTCACAACCTGGGTGCGACGAAATGAAATAGGGGATTAGGGGCTGATTGATTTTGTGTTTTTCAGAGATTTTATCGTATTTTTCCTTGAATTTATGGAAATATTTGAATGATGGTTTTCTCATCACACGCAAGGTATTGTCGGCTGTATGCTCTGGCGCCACCTTCAATCGACCAGAGACATGTCGTGTAACAACTTGCTCCAAATATTCGTCGTGGTTTCCATCTAGATTGTTTTTATTAAAGTCATCAACCAACAAATCATAACGAATTCCTGAGCCAACAAAGGCCTTTTTCACTTTAGGATGTGCATCAATTTTGCGATACAACTTAGTCATGTCGCTGTGGTTGGTATCCAAATTGTTGCATATTACAGGATGAATACAGCTCGGACTTACGCATTTTGCGCAGATCGCCTCGTCTTTACCTTTCATACCGTACATATTGGCCGAAGGACCACCGATATCAGAAATGTAACCCTTATATTCAGGATGTTTTATTACTTCATCCACCTCTTTCATAATGGATTCTTCACTGCGTGAGGCAATGAATTTGCCTTGGTGAGCCGAAATGGTGCAAAAGCTGCATCCTCCGAAACAACCTCTGTGCGTATTTACGGAGAATTTGATCATTTCGTAAGCAGGTATTGCTCCGCGTTTTTTGTATTTCGGATGAGGTAAACGGGTGTAGGGCAAGTCGAACGATTGGTCCATTTCCTTTTCTGTCATGGTAATGAAAGGCGGGTTGATTACAATCGTTTTTTCTCCAACTTTTTGCGTAATTCTTCGGGCTTCCCATTTATTGGATTCTACTTCAACAATTTTAAAGTTTGCGGCATAGGCCAGTTTGTTTTCGAGACAGATGTCGTGCGATGAAAGCGCTACTGTTTCCCATTTCTTGTGCTTTGGAATTTCCTTGTTTTCATTGACTAGAAAAGAAGTTTGTGCAATAAAATCTAAAGACTTGAAAGGAATGCCTTTTTTGAGATTTTTGGTGATGTCGCGAAGAGGTTGTTCTCCCATTCCATAGACCAACATGTCTGCCCCTGAATCCACGAGTATGGACGGCATCAGTTTGTCTGACCAATAATCGTAATGAGTAACTCTGCGCAAGGAAGCTTCAATTCCACCAATCAACACAGGGCAGTCTGGGAAAAGCTCTTTTAGAATTTTAGTATAAGTGATGGTAGCATAATCAGGTCTAAAACCAGCTTGGCCACCAGGGGTATAAGCATCTGTAGAACGCAATCTTTTGTTTGCCGTATAGTGATTTACCATAGAGTCCATGCAACCTGCTGTAACGCCAAAGAATAATTTCGGTTGGCCAAACTTTTTAAAATCACGCAAATCATCGCGCCAGTTGGGTTGAGCGATAACGGCCACTCTTAGGCCTTCTGATTCTAATATACGTCCAATCACAGCAGTTCCAAAAGCTGGATGATCCACATAAGCGTCGCCCGCTACAAGCACTACGTCGAGTTCTTCCCAACCCCTTTGTTCAACCTCTTTTAACGTTATTGGTAGCCAATCCGTTATTGGTCTTTCATGTATTTGTCGTTCCATCATATCATCACAAATTAAACATCAGTTTGTTTTTCTTTTGGCTTCATAATTACTTTTGCACTTATTCCTGAAAGAAGAACTATTGCCAAAAAGGGTAGTATAGGTGCGCGAAACCGAACAAGTACACCAAATATAATTGAGGTAAATCCAGCAATAAATCCTAAAAAAAGGGCGAAGTATATAGAGAATGAGAGTAACTCATTACCCAAAGCTACTCTAATCTTTTTAAAAACATTGCCTTGAAACAAGAATTTGAGCGTAAACCAAAGGAAAATTAAACTTTCTAAAGCGTTGGCTAAAAGTATAGGGGAACGCGCTTCCAAAATAAATGGCCTGTAAAAAGCGGTAATAACAGCAATCGGGAAAAGCCGCAACATCCCAAAAACTGTAAATTCAACCGCACCCAAACTGTAGCGTTGTCCTTTATAAGTTTCATTGTTGATAAAGTCATTTTGTATAGTTTGTACTTCATCCATGAACGAACTGTCATTCAATGTCTCGATGGAATTCGATCTAGCCGATATAAAAAGAATTGACACAAAACCGATAATCAAAACTATATAGTAGGCCAAAGTAAAAACAAAGTTGCTTTTAGCTTTCTTCTGATATCCAGCAATCAGCGCAACAATTATGGAAACGACAACGACGTAAAAGATAAAGGTGCGCAAATGGTAAATTATAAATAGACCTAAAGCGATAGAAAACAGACTCCAGAATCCAATTTTTTTCCATCCATTAAAAATGGAAAATACATTAGTGATTATATAAAGTAAGGAAATGTAAATCAACGAATCTTTGGTGATACCAGAGCACCAAATACCAACACTCGGAATGAATAGCGCGGCTATCGCTGCGTTACGTTTATTAATGACGCCATAGCGCACCACAAGTTCATACAAGCGCCAAGAACCCATCATCGCAAAATAGGTGAAAACCAAACTCGTGGCTAAATAGCTGCGAAAAGTAAGAAACGAAACCACACTTACTACTTTACAGACGAACCAACTTTCGTACCCCTTAAAAATGTAATTGGGTGGGTAACCTACGTTTTGGAATTTAATTAAATCATCATATGTGTTTTCCCCAAAATAGAATAAATCTTTGAAATAGGAAGTGTAATTATCAAAAAACAAGCTATTTAGTTTAACGCCACCTTGCCAATATGCCGTGTTATCTCCTCCGTTGTAATAAAATATATACATTGAAATGAAAACGAATCCCATACCGAATTTCATAAACATCATCGGAGTGAAATAACGCCTCATCTCTAAGTCTTCCACTTGTGATTTTTTCCAAAAGGAAAGCGCTAATAACAGCAGCAAACACATGGACCCAATTCCTAGATCTACAAATCCAAATATTTCTTTGAAATCCCCGTTCATTGAAGCTTTACTTTATCAATTAGGCTTTTGTTTTTAACAAAATAGTGCACCATTACTGTAATCAGTAGCACAGAAAAAAACACTTTGATGAACCATGCAACGCCTGCAAAGATATTACCTATTGCCGCGGTTGATACAAATATCACAAGAATAATTGTTGATGCAACAATAACAGCGTCTGGAAATTTTATTTTTAGAGAAAAAGCTTTAAGAGAATGATATACAAGTAACGCTGTGTTGAGCGCGGCAGCAATTAGGTTGGCAAGCGCAGCACCTTTGATGTCAAATTTTGGAATTAAGTATAAATTGAGTAGAATGTTTAAGCCAACTGTCAATAAAGTGATTAGACTGATATGCGTTGTTTTTTTTGTGATATGCAAGCCCATCGCAAACATAGTTATCCCATTTACCCAAACAGCTACAAATAGCATAGGCATTACCAGTTGTGCTTTAAAGTATTGTGCTTGAGTAAGAATAGTTACAATTTCTCTTGAAAATAATGACAAAATAATAACTACCGTAGCCCCCAATTTGATGTATGCTGAAAGCATTTCTGATATTTGATTTTTCGTGTTTTGCTCTTGATAATTCTGAAAGGTCAGCGGATTGATTGCCATCGCAAAGCCATTGATGATTATGGATAAACCAAAAGCGAATTTTAATGCTACGCTGTAAATACCTAAGGTGTTAATGTTGGTCATCAAGTTGAGCATAATTCTATCAGAAATGCTCAAAATAATAAGAGCCATTGCGGCAGGCAAAAGGGGTAAAGAATAAGCAAGTAGTTGTTTAAGAATTGATTGACTAAAAAGCCATTGATATTCTGAGCGCAAAGCGGTAAATTGATAGACTAATGTAACAGGTGCGGTGAGCAAGGTTGCATAAAAGATGCCATTAATTGATTTGTCTAAATGAATGACCAAAACATAGGTTGCTAAGATGCCCAAAAATGAATGCAAAAAATTGGAAAGTGCGTATTGTTTTTTTTTGCGTAAGGCTTGTAAATGACTCCCGAAAAAGGCGAAAATGCCGTTGAGAAACACAGCCAACATAGCCAATGAGAATGTTTTGTGACTGATTGAATCCTGCAAATTGAAAAGTTCAAGTATTTGCGTTCCAAAAATTATGCAAAGCGTTGTTCCAAAGGCAAATGAAACGAGCACAAAGAATAAGGCTGTAGAGCTGAGGTATTTTTTTCGTATATTATCATTTTGATGTTCACCAATATAGCGAAGTAAACTTTGACTGATTTGCCAAGAAAAAATTCCCGCAGCAAACAACGAAAGAATATATAATATTTCAATTCTTCCAAAGTCTCTAGCAGAAAAATAAAAGGTAAAAACAGGAATTAAAAGAAGACTGATGCCTTTTGAAGCAATACTAGCGATTGCATAAATACTCCCTTCTTTCAAAAAATCTTTTACCACACTAAAGCATATTTTGCGAAGTCAGATACGCAACCAATTTGCTCAAAGCACGAGCTCTATGATTGATTTTATTTTTGTCTTCCATGGTCATTTGTGCGAATGTAAGACTTTTGTCTTCAGGAATAAAAACAGGGTCGTATCCAAAGCCAAATTCTCCAGCTTTTTCTCTTGTTATTTGCCCTTCTACAATTCCTTCAAATTGCAAGGTTTCATGCACAGTTCTTAAAGTGAAAACTGTTCTGAATCTAGCACGCCTATCTGATTCAAGTTCTAGTTTGTGTAATAATTTTTCCATGTTTTGAGCATCGGATTTTTGGCTTCCTGCGTACCTTGCCGAATAAACGCCTGGTTCATAATCAAGGGCATAAACCTCTAGTCCTGTGTCATCCGCAATACTTGTGATGCCTGTTTTTTGAAAAATGGTTTCCGCTTTAATTTTGGAGTTTTCTTCTAAAGTAACACCAGTTTCTTCTATTTCTTCATGATAGTCGATGTCTCGAAGCGATTTAAGAGTGATGTATTTCGGGATAAGATTCATTATTTCCTCAACTTTATTTTGGTTGTGCGTTGCTAATAAAATGGTCATCTCGATTGTTTGTTTTTAGATGAATCAAAGTGTGGTTGTTCTTGTTCTTGTTTGAACAAAAATGTAATAAAAAATGCAGCAAGCGTAACGCCAACTTGTGTTTCTAAAGTATCCTCAAAAAAATATGAAAAAGTTAAAATTGTGTTGAAAAGAAAAAGCAAAATAGATTTTTTTCTAAATGCAACGTAAAACATAAGTAAAATATGAAGGATAAAAATGAGCAAGGCAAAAATTCCTGAGGAAATCCAAATAGTCATGAATTGCTGATGTGAATGCAGTTGGTTTTCAGGAAATAGCCGTGAGCGGTTCATTTTAAATTGGTAAAAAAAGGCATCCTGAACATCTCCGACGCCCACACCAAAAATAGGATTCGATTCAATGATGTTCCGGCCTGTCCTCCAATATTCTAGCCGCTGTTGTATGGTTGACCCATTAGGATCGGCGTTTTCTAGATACTTTTGAAACTCAATATTGATTCTTGCTAATCTCGATTTTATTCCTCCTTCTGCATACACTACGGAGGGTATTCCGTGAATGATGTTTTTAATGTCCTTGTCGCTCAATTTTGTAAATCCCTCTGCATCTTTTCTCAGTCCTAATGAGGACATGTAACGAATGAGTGTAGGAAAAAGATCTGGCTGCTCTTTGCTGAATTCTTCAATCGACTCACCAGTTTTTAAGTGCCACATAGAATCTAACTCTGCGTGACAGACAAAATAATGGATGTAGTATCCGTTTTCTAATATGATGCTCGTAGTGTCGTGTTGGTATTTGCCACCATGTATTGTTGTTTCAGTGAATGACTTTTTTGTCATGCTTTCCTTTGGTATTGGATAAATAGCCAAGTAAAACAAGTAAACCGTAAAGAAGCTAAGTGCTAGTGATAATATAAGAATAAATTTTCTATGCTGGCCCACTTGATTATATACGCTCCAGAACAAAAGCATTAAAAATGTAAAAATCATGCTGAAATAGCCGGTAAGCACTTCAGATTTGTAGGTGTAGAATAAAAGCCAAAATGCAATGCTGATGAGTGCATATCGCAAACCACGAAAGTTGATCCATGCCCCATATAGCGCAACAAAAAAGCAAAAGGTAACCATTAATGAGAGCCGAATGTGAGAACCAAATAAGGACATTTCCCGACAATCTGTACCTGAGTAAATTCCAGTAATGAAATTGATGTAATTGATAACTGTAACCAAGACAACCGACAAAAGAAATCCTAAAATAATGTAGTAGTATTTATTGAAATCAAGCGTTTTTGAACTCAGAATAACAATTGGAAAAAGTAACATCGGTAATTTAATGCGCAAATCATTTTGCCCATAATTCAAATTCTCGGTGTAAATCAGTGATATGGCAAGAATCAAGAAGAGTAAGGTGAAAAGTAGTCCAGATTTTTGTCTTTTGATCTCGATGATTTTATCTCTAAAGTTCCCTTCGATTAACCAATTTGCGGCCATTAAAATACCGCTTAAACTCAATACAATTTTGTTTAATGGTAAGCCAATTGCCACTCCCAGCAAGGAAATGAAATAGATGTTTTCATGAACTTGTTGTCTGGTGAGCATGCTTTAATTATTTGCCGCTGAGTATTTTTTTATATACCTCCGAATTTTGCAATACGGCAATAGCTTCCACCAATGATTTGTCATTTTTAAAGCTATTGATTACCCGTCCTTTTTGGTAATAATAACGCGCCACAATTTCATCTTCCAATAATTCAACAATTTCACTTCGATACTTATCTAAGTCTCGCACTAAGGACGCTTGAACTAAAGCCAGCATTTTCTTGTATTCATCGCTGTCTTTAGTGAAGAGCATTTCTTGTTGACCAGAATTCAAAAGCTTTTCTAATATTTCTTCGCTTTCTGTTTTGTAGTTGATTTTTTTAGTCCCAGTAAACTGCTTGAATTGCTCGTATAAGGCATCGTCCACTTTGAATTTGTCTGCAGACGCTATCGTCGCGTTTTCACTCGTGAATTTGGTTGCAAAATCGAAAATAACCTGCTCAAGAATCAATGTGATGGTCAATTTGCTGTAGCTCAATTCCGGAATTTCCATATCTGGGTCAATACCACGAGCATCCCGAACTTTTCTTCCATTTTTTGTTTTGAAATACGTAACTTGCTCTTCTTCAATGTCCTGTGCGTTTTCACCATCTTTTCTGTTCGAGTAGTCCAAGCGTTGAACACATCTCCCAGATGGGGTGTAGTAACGAGCAATGGTTAATTTGAGCTGAGACCCATATTTTAATGGCATCACGCGCTGCACCAATCCTTTTCCGAAAGTATTCGAGCCAATAATTACTGCTCGATCCAAGTCTTGAAGTGCTCCTGCTACAATTTCACTCGCTGATGCAGACATGCCGTCCACCAATACAACTACAGGGATATTTATATCGACCGGTGCACTTTCAGTGGTGTAAATTCTGTTTTCTTCTTCAATTCTACCTTTGGTCCGAACGACCTCTTGTCCTCGTGGAACAAACATGTTTACAATTCTAACCGCTTCAGTGAGCACACCACCTCCATTGCCTCGAAGATCAAATATTAAGGAGGTCATTCCCTGTTTTGCCAAATCATCATAAGCTTCTTTGACGGAAACGTATGCATTTTGAGAAAATGAGGTCAATTTAATGTATCCAACGCCATTGCCAACTAAAGTGTAATGAGGCACATCAGGTATTTTTACATCATCGCGACTAACATTAAAAGTCATTTTGCCTCCAAATGGTCGCATAACTTCAACGTCTATTGTGCTTCCTTTTGGTCCTCGGAGCATTTCGCTAACTTGTGCTGATGTTTTGCCTTCAATAGACTTTCCATCTAATGTAAGAATGATGTCGCCAGCTTTAATGCCAGCTTTAAATGCTGGGTTGTCTTCGAAAATGTCAGAAAAAATAACCTGTTCGTTCACAGAGCGAATTCCTGCTCCTACGCCTCCATACTGCCCAGTTGACATCAATCGATAATCCTCGATGTTGGCTTCATTAATCAACACGGTGTAAGGATCGAGTTCATGCAACATGGCGTCAATCGCGGTCTTCATTAATTTTCCTGGTATTGGTTTGTCTACAAAGTATTTGTCCAATTCACGCGTAATCAATTCGATGAGCTCGAGATTTTTAATGATTTCAAAACCATCACTCTGAGCGCGAGATGGAGTTGCTATCCCAATGGTTAGAGCAAGGAATAATCCAAATATTATGTTTTGCGTTTTCATTTAGTTTCTAAGGTGTCAATAAGTTTGTTCAATAATTTAGTTATCTGATTTTTTGCCGTTCCTAGGTTTATTTCAGCAGGACCACTATAAATCAAAAACAAAGCCAATGATTTGGAATGGCCAATTAGATAATTTTCCAATTGAGGTTTTTCCAAACGAATGGCTTCGCGAATATAACGACGGATTTGATTGCGTGTTGTGGCTTGCCGAAATTTCTTCTTAGGAACCACAATCACAATTTGAAAAGGAGTCTCACAAAATTCATCCTCAGTGTATTTTAAATAGAACGGAAAGGCCTTAATCTCTTTACCTGTTCGATAAACGAGATCTATAATTTTCTTCGAGCAGAGTTTATATTTTTTACCAAAGGATTGATTCACTCATTGCTGTTTTGTGCAAGATAAGGCAAATATTAAAAAAATAAAAAAGGTTCAATCATATGATCAAACCCTCAATATTTATTAAGATAACTTATTCTCATTGAAGAATATTTCACTCCAACGACCCAACTATCTGGAATTATCTTTTGTGCTGTGGTTCAGAAGATACAGTAAGTTTGCTTCTGCCTTTTTTTCTGCGAGCAGCCAAAACTCTACGACCATTCTTAGAAGCCATACGACTTCTGAAACCATGCTTATTTTTTCTTTTTCTAACTGATGGTTGAAACGTTCTTTTCATCTTTTCAATGCTTTACTTAGCGCGGTGCTAAAAATTGGATTGCAAAGATAGACTTTTTTTTATTTACGCAAGCATTATGTTTGAAAAAGTAAACATTTTTTTCAACGAGTTATTGAATTTGTTTAGTTCGATTTTTTCGCTTACGTTTGTGGACGATTTTTTAAATAGAATTAAAATGATTCATACACGTATTTTTTCATTGATTTTCCTAGTTTTATTAACAGTATCAAACGGTTTAGCGCAGGTTCAAACAATATGGTCCGATGATTTTAATAATGGCTGTACAGCAGGTTGTTTCGCCAATACCTACAATGGCCCACAAGGTGCTTGGAGCGTTGTCTCATTAGGAGCAAATGGTAATATGGCTAATGATTGGTTTGTGAGCGGCGCAGAATGCGGGATGCTTGCAGGACAATGTGGTATTGATTGCGGTTCCACAAACGCTTCGCTACACATTGGAGTAAATATTGGCTTTCCCATCGATTTGACCGATCTAGGCGCTGCATATTTGTCTGGTGGAGCCCCCCTCGGATCAGATGCAACAACGAGCAGAAGAGCTGAGTCACCAGTAATTGACGCCTCTGGCTTTATGAATTTACAATTGTCTTTTACTTACATTGAAGGAGGACAAGGTTCCATTGACAACGCCGAGATTTATTGGTTTAACGGAACGGCATGGGCGCTTTTAGCAGATATGGCTAAGACAACTTGTTGTAATGGCGGTGGTACTTCAACCCCGTGTACAGGACTCTTACAAGGTTTGTGGTCAACTTTCACCATTAATTTGCCTATTGGCGCTGCTAATAACCCGGATTTGCGAATTGGTTTTTTGTGGGTGAATAACAATGACGATGTTGGTACAGACCCATCTGTAGCCATAGACAATATTGTCATAACTGCGGAACCTCAAGGTGGTGCCGGCGCTCCAATCGCAGACTTCACTTTTGGGCCTGCCAATCCGTGTGTTGGTCAAAACGTCGTATTTACTGATAATAGTACGAATGGCACTGGTTCCGCATATCTTTGGAATTTTGGACCAAACGCTATTCCTCCAGCTGCCAATACGCCTGGCCCTCATATAGTTATTTTTACAACTCCAGGAACCCAAACAGTTAGTTTAACTGTCACAAATGCTGATGGTACAAGCACTACGACTCAAAATGTTATCGTGAATCCAGGCCCAACGGTTACTACATCTGCAGATATAACAATTTGTAGCAACGGAAGCGCCGTAATTTCTGCAAATGGAGCAAACGCATACACTTGGGACAACGGCTTGGGTGTGGGAGCGTCCCATACAGTTAGTCCAACTATAACAACTACTTATAATGTGATTGGTATTGATGCTCAAGGTTGTGCAGGCACATCATCTGTAACTGTTACCGTTAGTGGCGTGGGCCCTGATTTGCTAATGTCATCGGTTGACGCACTTTGTTTTGGTACACAAACTGGTCAGGCAAGTGTTGTTGCAACTGGATCAGGATCATTCACTTACAGTTGGTCGCCAACAGGTGGTAGTGCTTCTACTGCAACTAATTTGTTCCCAGGAAACTATACGGTTACAGTTACCGATGCACAAGGTTGTACTTCTGTAGGAACAACTACTGTTGCTTCGCCAACTCAAATTTTATCAAATGGTTCGGTGACAAACTCAGATTGTAATACCGACAATGGTGCAATTGTAATAAATCCGACCGGAGGTGCTGGAAATTATACAATTAGCTGGTTGCCTGGAGGTTCATCAAATCCTTTATTGACCAATGTTGCTGCGGGCAATTATCAAGTAACTATTGTTGATGGAAACAATTGCAGTGTAACTCAAAATTTTACAGTTGGATTAAATAATAATTTTGTGGTTACTGTTAATCCGCCATTGAGCAACATTCTATATCAAGAGTCTGTGGTTTTAGATGTAGTTATTACACCTGCCATTCCAGGCTCTACTTATTCTTGGTCTCCATCGAATGGTTTGAGTTGCAGCGATTGTCCAAATCCTACAGCAACTCCAATAAACAATACTACCTATACAGTTACAGTTACTGCGCCAAACGGATGCTCGCAAACGGCACAAGCCACAGTAAATGTTCAATTGCCCTGTGGCGAAATCTTTATGCCTACAATTTTCTCTCCGAATGGAGATGGATTGCATGACGAACTATGCGTTTTGGGAGGATGTATTGCGTCGATGACCTACTCAATTTATAACCGTTGGGGCGAGTTGGTGTATACGTCTGATAGTCAAACCGAATGTTGGGATGGCTCTTTCAGGGGCAAACCTGCACCACTTGGCGTTTACGCTTTTAAACTACAATATACAACCACTGAAAATAAAATTGAAGAGGCTTCAGGAAACATTACTTTGGTTAGATAATCATACAAACGCTTATTTTCTATTATGGCATCTTACGGATCAAACCAAAAAATTCACGAAAAGATTGGAGAATTACTCAATAAATTAAATAATGGTCAATCGGATATTTCCGATGTTGAGGAACTGTTAACGCAATCTAGAGAATTCTATGAACGTATTTTGGTTTTACGCTTCAAAGCATTTGAAGGTACAGTTCGCGAAATGAACAATGAAATTCTTGTTCCTCAAATTGAAATTGAATCACCAAAAATTGAAGAAATTGTCGTTCCCGATGAAGCGCCTTCAATTGAATTTGCTTTGTTTGGAGAGCTGACTGATGTGCCTAATACACCACCATCTGCTCCGATGTTCTCAGAGCCCGAAAAGTCGAAAGTATCGAAAGTTGATGCATATACTGTTGAATCAATCGAGGTGGAGCAAAACGTCAAAAAAGAACCAATCAAACAGGTTCAAAATAATGCAGTTGAGCAACATGCAAGTCCATCTTTGTTAGACAAACTCTCTTCGAATAGCCCAGGTTCTAGCCTAGGAGATCAATTGAAAAAGTCTCATATCGATTCAATTTTAAGTGCCTTAACTTTAAATGACAGAATTCGATTTACAAAGAATTTGTTTGATGGAAATTCGGATACTTTCAATGCCGCAATTCAACTGCTGGATGCGCAAAAATCTTTGATTGCAGCTCGTGAATTATTAGCGGAATATAATACACGATACGAATGGGTTGCAGATGATAAGAATGCGATTGACTTCAACGAATTTATAGAACGCAGGTATGCCTAGGTTTTACCTTTTGTCACTTTTGTTTCCTTTTTTTCTTTGGTCACAACACGCCGATGATCAAAGAATTATCAATCAGCTTTGTAGTTCAGATTTTTCGGGTCGTGGCTACGTAGATGCTGGTGATAGTTTGGCAGCAAACTTTATCGCTACTGAGTTCAAAAAACTTAGATTGAAACCAGTAAAAAGGTCATATTTCCAATCATTCGGCTTTAAGGTGAATACTTTTCCTGCTGTTTTATCATTGGAATTGAATGGAAAAACTTTAACACCAGGAAAAGATTTTGTTATTAACCCATCTTCTCCATCTTCTGAAATAATTCGCGAAACACTTTTATTCTCCAGAAAATTTGAACGCGTTGAGGATATACTTGACGGACTGAACCAAATCGACCCAGAAACACACATTTTGGTGCTTGATAAGGCATTTTTTAAATCGCGTGATGAACTTATAATTCTGAGAGCAACTGTTGGAAAATTAGCCGAAATCATGCCTGTAATACTTTTAAACGACGGTACACCCATTTGGCATGTAAGTCAAAATCAATGGAATTTTCCTGTTTTTGAAATCGACAGACACGCATTTGTTGAAGGTCACGTTAAGGCCCACGTGGGTGCCAAAATGAAAAATCATAAGGCAAGAAATGTGATTGCACGAATTCCTGCTAAAGGAAAAGCAAAAAGACGCATCGTTTTTACGGCTCATTACGACCATTTGGGTAGAATGGGTCACAACACGTTCTATCCCGGTGCCAACGACAACGCCAGTGGTGTCACCTTACTCTTTGCAATTGCCAGAAAACTATTGGAGCAACCCAAATCATCAACGGAATATGTTTTTATCGCATTTGCTGGCGAAGAAGTGGGGCTTTTAGGATCAAAATATTTCGTGGAAAATCCGATGCTTGATTTGAAATCCATTCGTTTTTTATTGAATCTAGACATTTTTGGTGGAGCGCATCAGAGCATTACCGCTGTAAATGGAACAATTTATCACGAGGAATTTGAATGTTTGGTGAACACAAACAAAGAAATGAATATCACGCCAGAAATCAAATCTCGAGGAGAATCAGCCAATAGCGACCATCATTTTTTTCATTCTTTAGGCGTGCGATGTTTTTTCTTGTATTCAGCAGGCAACAACAAACATTATCATGTGCCCTCAGATAAAGCACAGGATATTGATATGGTGCTTTTAGACAAAACAGCCGATTTGCTGGTGCGGTTTGTAGGTAGGTTGTAAGCGTTTTCGTTGAAAATTCTGTTTTCTTCTAAAACATTTTAATTACTTGCCTTCACCTCGTTTTTTTACTTCAGTTTCGAATAAGGCGAATTATACTACCACCGCTTTATCAACAGCCTTCAATATCAATGCGGTCTTCAATTTCAATATGACATGGAAAACACTCAATCTTCACATGTGCCGTTTACCCTGCCATAAAGTGCGTGTCAGGCTTGATGTGGATTAAATCCCCTGCGCGGAGGTTTAGATCTGCATTGGATTGCGCGACATAATCACCAGGGTTGTTTGTGTCAATGCCTAATCTGCCGTTTGGCGTAATTCGCATAAATTCGATATTGTTGGTGTAAAATCGCAAAGCTCGAGCATTGGTTGTATCGATATACGCAGCTGTGTCTACTGCGTTCCCGTCAATTTTCTACGAGTCGCTTTGAGCGCAAGAGGTTTTAATCACAAGCGCGCCCGCTCAGGGCCGGGAAGAGAAAGAATTTTTTCATAAGACGTGAATATTTAGTAATAAACAAAACCACTTCTTTTAACCAATTTAGAAATTCGTTTTAAAAAATCCATTTTTTTTGAATGCACTGTTTTTTTTAGAACGAGTAACTTTGTAGGTTTAGAATTTATAGTTCTGTTCACAAAAACAAGAATATCACGTACATTTGTAAAAGATATTTCGAGCAAATGAAAAGATACCAAAATTACATACAAGGTCGCTGGATGGATGGCGATGGAACCGAATTGGAGTTATTCAACGCTATCAACGGAGAAAAAATCGGCGAACTTTCCGCAGCTGGTTTAGACTACGAAGCCATTTTGAATTACGGTCGCACGGTAGGCGGACTAAAATTGCGCAAAATGACTTTCCAAGAACGTGGCAGAATGTTAAAAGCATTGGCTATGTTTCTTCTTGAACGAAAAGCCAAATATTACGAAGTTAGTGCTTGGACAGGCGCCACTAAAATCGACTCTTGGATTGATATCGAAGGAGGAATTGGTAATTTATTCGCTAACGCATCGCTGCGTCGTCAATTTCCAGATTTACCTTATTATGTGGATGGTGTAGCTGCGCCATTATCCAAAAACGGAACTTTTATCGGACATCATATTATGGTGCCAAGACAAGGAGTTGCTGTGCATATCAACGCTTTCAATTTCCCGATTTGGGGCATGCTTGAAAAAATCGCAGTGAATCTCATGGCGGGCGTTCCTGCTGTTGTGAAACCTTCAGAATTTACAGTATATCTCACTGAAGTTATGGTGCGCGACATCGTAGAATCTGCGATTTTGCCGGAAGGTTCTTTACAATTGATATCTGGTTTGGGTCGCGGAATTATTGACCACACCAATATGCACGATGTAATCACGTTTACAGGTTCAGCGCATACGGGAAAAATGCTGAAATCAAATCCGCATATTGTACAAGAATCTATTCCCTTTAATTTGGAAGCCGACTCTTTGAATGCCATTGTTTTGGGTAAAGATGCAACGCCGGGCACGGCCGAATTCGATATATTTATCAAAGAAGTATCGAAAGAAATCACCGTTAAAACAGGGCAGAAATGTACTGCGATTCGCAGAATTATGGTGCCTGGTAATCTCTTGGATGAGGTGCAAGCTGCGGTTAGTAAACGTTTGGCATCTACTACCATTGGCGACCCGTCTGTGGAAGGCGTGCGTATGGGCGCTTTGGCTACTAAATTACAAGTGGAGCGCGTGCGAACCAATGTGAATCTGTTGGCAGCCGATCAGCAAATTGTTTTTGGCGACCCGAATTTTTGCGAAGTAATTGGTGCAGATGCCTCGAAAGGCGCATTTTTTAGCCCAATTTTGTTCAGAAACGAGAGACCATTTGAGCAAACTGCGGTGCACAATATTGAGGCTTTTGGTCCAGTATCGACCATCATGCCTTACAAAGATTTAGACGAAGCCATCGAATTGGTGAAGTTGGGTAAAGGTTCTTTGGTTACATCAATAGTTACAGCCGACAACAATATGGCTCGAGATTTTGTAATAGGTGCAGCTTGCGTAAATGGACGAATTTTAGTTTTGAACGAATCCTGCGCCAAAGAAAGTACGGGTCACGGTTCGCCTATGCCGCTTTTGACGCATGGTGGTCCTGGTCGAGCAGGGGGCGGCGAAGAAATGGGCGGAAAGCGCGGTGTGATGCACTATTTGCAACGCACAGCCATTCAAGGTCATCCAACAACCATCACGCATATTACGGAGCAATTCCAAGTGGGTGCTGCGCAACCAGAAGCCAATCCACATGTGTTCAGACAGCATTTTGAAGAATTGGTGGTTGGAGAAACTGTTTTCACCCACAAACATACTGTTTCCGAATCCGACATTGTGAATTTTGCCAACGTGAGCGGCGATAATTTTTATGCCCACATGGATGCCACTTCTTTGGAGGGCACGCTTTTCGAACAACGCGTAGCTCACGGATATTTCATTCTATCCAAAGCTGCAGGATTGTTTGTAGACCCGAAAAAAGGTCCCGTTTTACTGAATTATGGTATTGACGAAGCCCGCTTTGTGAAACCCGTATATCCAGGAGCAACCATTGGCGTTCGTTTTACCGTTAAAGAAAAAATCGACCAAGAAAAACGCTCGGATGAAGATGTTGCCAAAGGTATCGTGAAATTCCTAGTGGATGTTTATGACGAAACGGGAGAAACTGTTGCGATGGCGACAATTTTGACGATGGTGAAGAAGTTGGACCAAAGTAAGTAGAAAAGTAACTTAATTCCTCCGCGATTCTATCGTGGGGCAACAATATATATTATGTACGGAAAAATGAAAACGCAGCTGCAACAAGACTTGCAGGAATTGAAAGACAACGGATTGTTTAAAAGCGAACGTATTATTATCACCCCACAAGGTGCTTCGGTGGATGTGATTGACCACAACGATGTGGTAATTATGTGCGCCAACAATTATTTGGGCTTGTCGTCCCATCCCGAAGTGATTCAAGCGGCCAAAGACACCTTGGATTCGCACGGCTTTGGCATGAGTTCGGTGCGCTTTATTTGTGGCACGCAAGACATTCACAAAACTTTGGAGCGCAAAATCGCGGAGTTTTATGGCACTGAAGATACTATTCTGTACGCTGCGGCTTTTGATGCGAATGGTGGTGCTTTTGAACCGCTTTTCTCTGATGAAGATGCTATAATTTCTGATGAATTAAACCACGCTTCGATTATCGACGGTATTCGGTTGTGCAAGGCAGCGCGCTATCGATATAAGCACAGTGACATGTCCGATTTGGAAGCCAAATTGATTGAAGCGCAAGCACAAAGAAATCGCATCATCGTAACGGATGGCGTGTTCTCTATGGATGGCGATATTGCCAAAATGGACGAAATTTGCGCTTTGGCCGAAAAATACGACGCCTTGGTAATGACAGATGAATGTCACGCTGCTGGTTTTATTGGAAGCACTGGCCGCGGAGCACCAGAATATTGCGGTGTATTGGATAAAGTTGATATCATCACAGGAACATTAGGCAAAGCACTCGGTGGAGCTATGGGTGGCTACACAACAGGGCCGAAGGAAATTATTGAAATGTTACGCCAAAAGTCTAGACCGTATTTGTTCTCTAATTCCTTAGCGCCTAGCATTGTTGGCGCAGCAATTAAGGTTTTTGAACTTTTGAACGCATCTACTGAGTTGCGCGACAAGTTAGAGGAAAACACCCTCTATTTCAAAAAGCATATCATTGAAGCAGGCTTCGATATCAAACCAGGCGATTCCCCAATTGTGCCGATTATGTTGTATGATGCCGCTTTATCTCAGAAATTTGCAAATCGTTTACTTGAAGAAGGTGTATACGCTATTGGTTTCTTTTATCCCGTTGTTGGAAAAGGTCAAGCGCGTATTCGTACTCAAATTTCTGCGGCGCACACCCAAGCACATTTGGACAAAGCGATTGCTGCGTTTATCAAGGTTGGAAAAGAGCTAGGGGTGATAAAATAAAAATATAACAAGTTTCGGGAAAAGACGGGTTTGTAACTCAGACAGAAATTATGCGAGGCATCTCTGCTGCAAACGATGCAGAAGTTTTACATGGCGTTGCATATTACCCAATTGGATTCTAGGTGCAATTGCTGGTCATCCCGCAGCCACAAAGTTTGTTCATCCCTCAATTTTCAAATGGAGAAAATACTACCTGTCCAACTTCCCGAAAGTCGTAGTCAAAGCAGCTTTCAATTTGTCTGCTGCTTCGCTGATGGCGATATCTAATGTGCTGTTGCGTGCTGTAACAGTTATAGGTTGTAAGCCTTTTGGTCGGGCTTCAATTCGACATTGAATATCGTCGGTGCCTGATTTTTCACCGTTTTGATCGGTCAAATGTACTTCGAGTCGAGTCAATTTGTCGTCGAAATGCTTAAGTGCGGCTGACATGCGCTCATCTATGTAGTTTTGCAATCTTGCTGAACTCTCAATGTGCTTATCTGTGTTTACTTGTACTTTCATTGTAAATTTGCTTTGATTAATGCTTGAGCAAAGTTAAAATTTATCCGATTCATAAAATCTGCCATTTATCAGTGTTGTGTTATTTTCTGTTAACAGGATTTTTTAGATCGAACATAAATTAAAATCAAGTTAATAACTCTTGAAAATTGGTTGCTGAAAATCTTTTATGATTCACTATATTTGAAGGTTCAATTTTTGCCGACTATGTATTTAATATTTGACACCGAAACAACAGGTTTACCAAGAGATTATAAAGCACCAATTAGCGCTGTTGGCAACTGGCCGCGCTGTATTCAGTTGGCTTGGCAGCTCCATGATGATTTGGGCCAACTCGTTGAAGCTCAGAGCTTTTTGATTAAACCAGAGGGATTTGACATTCCCTTTGACTCTGAGCGCATCCATGGCATTTCAACGCAATTAGCGACAGAGCAGGGGCACGATTTGTCTAAGGTTGCAGAACTTTTTAACGAAGCCCTTGACAAAGCGAAATTTGTGGTAGGGCAAAACCTAGATTTTGACTTGAAAATTATGGGTTGTGAATTTTTCCGCTTGAGTAAAGAAACTCAACTTTTGGAAAAATATACCTTGGATACATGCACCGAGGCCACTGCTAAAATGTGTAAAATTGCGGGTGGTATAGGAGGTAAATTCAAGTTGCCAACATTGTCTGAATTGCATGTGCATTTGTTTGGCGACCGTTTTGAGGATGCCCACAATGCTTCTGCAGACGTTGAGGCGACCGCCCGTTGTTTTATGGAATTGGTTCGGCGCGATTTCTTTGATTTAGCCGCTCTCAAAGCAGATGTTGAATATTTGAATAGATTTAAAATTGCCAACCCTCACCTGATGTCTCCGGTAGGCCTGAAGCATTTGAATTTAAAGGCTGAAAGCAGAAAGTTGTTGGCAAAAGAGCCCCAGCCTGATGTGTTGAAAACAGCTGATAAACAAGGGAATCTTGAGCGATTAAAAGATGTGCCTTTCGTGCATTTGCATAATCATTCACGATTTTCAGTCCTACAGTCGACTATAGATATTGAGGCTTTGGTAAAAGAAGCAGCAAAACATAACATGCCAGCTGTTGCTATCACCGATTCGGGCAATATGATGGGGGCGTTTTTGTTTGAGCAGGCAGTTAGCAACCACAATGATATAATTCGAAAAGAACGCGATGAGGCTGAGGCGAAGGGATTAATCTATGAAAACCAAGAGATTATACCAATTATTGGCGTTCAACTCAATGTATGTCAAGATCATCTTGATAAATCCAATAAGGACAATGGTCACGAAATTGTCTTTTTAGCCAAGAACAAAAAGGGATATCACAATTTGGCTAAAATGGCCTCTATTGCTTATACTGATGGTTTTTACTATCTGCCTAGAATCAGTAAATCGGTTGTTGAAACGTATAAAGAAGGTGTTATTGTGCTTACTGGAAATCTACGTGGAGAAATTCCGGGACTTTTACTCAACGTAGGTGAAAAACAAGCAGAAGAAGCACTTTTGTGGTGGAAAGAACAATTTACAGATGATTTGTACATCGAAATGATGCGCCACGATCAAGAGGATGAAAGTCGGGTGAATCATCTTTTACTCAAATTAGCTCATAAACATCAAGTGAAAATTGTAGCTACAAATTGTAATTACTATTTACAAAAAGAGCACGCAATCTCTCATGATATTTTGTTGTGTGTTAAAGAAGGTCAGTTGCAAGCTACACCTAAAGGACGCGGTCGCGGCTTCAGATACGGTTTGGATAATGATGAGTATTATTTCAAATCGCCCAAGCAAATGAAAGAATTGTTTGCTGATTTGCCTGAAGCCATAGAGAACGCTGCAGAAATTGCAGCAAAATGCGAGCCCTATACCTTAAAGCGCGATATACTTCTACCCAATTTCGATTTTCCTGAAGAATTTAAAGATCCTTTGGATGATGCTGATGGCGGAAAAAGAGGTGAAAATGCGTATCTGAGATATTTGACGTATGAAGGCGCCAAAATGCGCTATTCAGAATTTTCCGATGAATTGCGTGAACGTTTGAATTTTGAATTGGAAACCATCGCCAACTCAGGTTATCCAGGCTATTTTCTTATTGTTCAAGATTTTTGTAATGCGGCAAGAGAAATGGGTGTTTGGGTTGGGCCAGGACGTGGTTCGGCAGCAGGTTCAGCCGTGGCGTATTGCCTTAAAATCACCAATGTAGACCCAATCAAATACGATTTGCTTTTTGAACGTTTTCTTAATCCAGAACGCGTGTCAATGCCAGATATTGATATCGATTTTGATGACGAAGGTCGTGGAAGAGTAATCGATTATGTAGTCAATAAATATGGGGCAAAGCAGGTAGCGCAAATTATCACTTATGGTACAATGGCCGCCAAATCATCGATTCGTGATACGGCAAGAGCGTTGAATTTACATTTGGACAAAGCTGGTGAAATTGCTAGTCTTATTCCTGATTTATCGCAGAAAAATTTATCGTTGAAAAAACTTTTCTCATTAGACGATACTGAGTTAGCGAGCAAGTTGAATAATGATGATTTTGCTCGAGTTCAAGAGCTAAAATCTTTGGCAGCTGGAAAAGATTTGACTGCTCAGGTAATACAACAAGCGTTGAGACTTGAGGGTTCGATGCGAAATACCGGTATCCATCCTTGCGGTGTGATTATTACGCCTGACGATATCACCAATTTTGTGCCAGTTGCTACTGCCAAGGATTCAAACATGGTTTGCACTCAATTCGACAATTCTGTTGCCGAAAATGCAGGTTTGTTGAAAATGGACTTTCTCGGTCTTAAAACCTTGACTTTGTTAAAAGATGCTGTGGCAATAGTTAAATTACGACACGGTGTAGACCTAAATCCTGATGATTTTCCTATAGACGATACATTGACCTACGAGCTTTTTCAGCGTGGAGAAACGGTTGGTATTTTTCAATACGAATCTCTAGGAATGCAAAAACATCTAAGAGAACTAAAACCTACCGTTTTCGGAGACTTGATAGCCATGAATGCCTTGTATCGACCAGGTCCTATGGAATACATTCCATCTTTTGTTCGCAGAAAACATGGGGAAGAGGAGATAAAATATGACCTTGATGACTGCAAAGAGTTTCTCGAGGAATCTTACGGGATTACAGTGTATCAAGAGCAAGTGATGTTGCTTTCTCAAAAATTGGCTGATTTCACCAAGGGAGAAGCTGATGTTTTGCGTAAAGCGATGGGTAAAAAGCAGAAAGATGTATTGGATAAAATGAAATCTAAGTTCATTGACCAAGCACATACCAAGGGGCATCCGAAAGATGTTTTAGAAAAAATTTGGCGAGATTGGGAGGCATTCGCACAATATGCATTCAACAAATCGCATTCAACTTGTTATGCATGGATTGCTTATCAAACGGCTTATTTAAAGGCACATTACCCTTCTGAATACATGGCTGCCGTGTTGTCAAACAGTATGAGTGATATCAAGCAGGTGTCTTTTTTTATGGAAGAATGTAAACGAGCGAAAATTCCTGTTTTAGGGCCTGATGTAAATGAATCACATTTCAAATTTGCAGTGAACACAGATGGTGCTATCCGTTTTGGTTTAGGTGCGATAAAAGGCGTTGGAGAAAAACCAGTTTCGTCAATTCTCAACGCAAGAGGTGAGGGGGGTTCTTTTAAATCTCCGTCTGATTTTGCAACGCGTGTAGACTTGCGTATCTGCAACAAACGTGTGTTAGAGAATATTGCTTATGCTGGTGGGTTTGACTCATTCGAATATCTGCATCGTGCTCAGTTTTTAACCACAACGCATACGGGGCGAACTTATTTGGAAGACTTGGTGCGCTATGGTGGCAATATGCAAAATGAAAGTGATTCTAATCAAGTTTCACTTTTCGGCGATGATGAAAGTGTACAAATGCCTGAGCCAATCCCGCCTAGGGTGGATAAATGGAACGCTTTGTACGCATTAAATAAGGAGAAGGAAGTGGTTGGAATTTATATTTCCGGTCATCCTCTTGACGATTATAAACATGAAATCAAATCTTTTTGCACAGCCAATTTAAGTGAATTGGAGAATTTGAATGAAATCAAAAAAACTGAGCTTCGTATTGCGGGAATTATTATGCAGCAGGAAGTCCGTCATTCCAAAAGGGGGGAACAGTATGGGGTTATCATTATAGAAGATTATACATCGACCTATCGTTTTTGGCTAAATGGCGAAGATTTTTTGAAGTACCGCTATTTTATGGTCGAAAATACTTGCGTTTATATTACTGCACGTGTGCAACCAGCGCGTTTCAAAAAAGGCGAAAAAGAAATCAAAATACAACAAATGGAGTTGCTCACAGAGCTTAGGAAAAACAAAGTGAAAGAACTCCAGATTTATTTAGATACCAAACAAATTACTGCATCGGTAATTCAAGACATTCAAGATATTATTTATGCTCACAATGGCTCATGTAAACTCAAATTTATAATTAGCGATGAGTTTAATAATTTATCGCTTAACATGCCTTCGAAGTCTGTCAAGGTTGACTTAAGTGGTGAATTGTTGAGACGCTTGGAGGATGAGAACATAAAATTTAATCTAGTATGATAAATTGCCAAGAAAAAAGCTTTAAAAATAGTCGACTACTTGTTTTTTTTAAAGTGGTGCTATTTTTGATTTGTTTCGGCTCATTTTCGCCTGTTTTTTCTCAAAATTTCTTTCAAAATTCTGACAGCTTAAATAAATCTCGCGTGGCATGGAGTCATGCTGCTCTGGGCGCTGGATACGCCGGCTCAATGATTGGACTTGCTCATGTTTGGTATGGCAATAATGAGTCCCAAGCCTTTCAATTTTTTGACGATAGCAGGAATTGGTTGCAGATGGATAAAATCGGCCATAGCTACACGGCTTATTGGATGCAAAATAGAGCCTACTCCTTGTATCGTTGGGGCGGAATGAACAGAAATAAAGCGCTTCTCTGGTCGTCTCTTTTTAGCACATTATTTATGTCAACTTTTGAGGTAATGGATGGTTTTTCTCCAAATTACGGTTTCTCATGGGCAGATGTAAGTTCTAATTTTCTTGGAATGGGAATTTTTAGTGCACAAGAATTGCTTTTAGGTGACCAAATCCTTAAAATGAAGTTTTCCTATTCGCATTCACCATTTGCTCAATATCGCCCTCAAATACTGGGTTCAACCAATCCAGAACGCCTCTTGAAAGACTACAACGGCCAAACTTACTGGTTCAGCCTGAGTTTAGGTAGCATCACTCCCGATGCATGGCGTATTCCCGATTGGCTTTGTTTGAGTTTTGGTTATTCTATCAGCGAAAAATTAAAAAGCGATACCGAATTCTATGCCTTAAATTTCAACAACGAAAATCTCGAATTCAATGCCTATCGCCGCTATTTTCTTTCCTTCGATATCGACTTGTCCAAAATTCCAGTAAAAAAACCATGGCTAAAAGCGCTGCTCGGTAATTTTAATTTTTTGAAAATCCCATTGCCCACCTTCGAGTTTAGCAACAGAAACGCTCCAAGATTTTATGGGATTTATTTTTAAGGAGAGGGAAAATTTCAAATCACCTCAAATCTATTCGAAAAGCCCCTTTATCCCTAAGCATCCATATTCGATCAACACTAACTAAGGAAGTGAGTTTATTTTTACTTACCCATGGGCATGCAATTAATTTTATCGCGTCTACCAAATCTTCATTTTTGAAATAGTCTCCGTAAAATAAAGTGTAAAATCGTCCCTCAAGTTCAATGTGTATCAATGCAGTTTTTAAATGGATTTTCATATCCGAACGATTGGTGTTGATGATTCCGTTTTTTCTTGAAATAAAATGTATTTTTATTTTAATTCCATAATACACAGTCAAGGACCTTTTCAAAAATTCTGTGCGCTTTTCAATGTCTTCTTTGTTACTGATTACCATTAAATCTGCACTTGAGCCACGTCTGATGAAAAATGTGGGGTCATTGGTGTTGAGCACAAGTATTTCAGAATTTTGATGATCCCGTAAGTTTTGTGCACTTTGATGACCAATAAAAAACACCAGCAAGCCTAATCCAATGTATAGGGCACTTTTCTTTGCGTTGAGAATGGCAAAAAATATAAAGACAATTGAAACATAAAGGAGCCCGGCTTCCCACAATGCCAATCTAAATCCTAGAGTCAGGGCAAAAGGTAATTTGCTCACCCATTCTACAAAAGCAATCAATGCGCCAACGGTAATTGTGAACAGGAGCGCAACGGCATATCCCAAAAAAGGCAAGCTTGCGAAACTGATTAAACCAAGACCAACAGCCATCATTAGACCTGAAATAAGCATGAGTCCAAGATTGGTGACCAAAAAGTAATTCGGAAATTGATGAAAATAATACAATGTGAGAGGAAATGTTGTAATCTGAGCGGCCAAAGCAACCGCCGTGCCTGACCAAATAAATTTTACAATTTTATTTTTTATGTAAAGACTACGTTCAATGGGTTTTGAAAGCAATAAAATTCCAAACATAGCACCAAACGACAATTCGAATCCGATATCTAAAAGATAATAAGGATTGTATAAAAGAAGGAGCATGGCTGCCGCCAGTAACCCATTAATCGAATCGTATTTCTTTCCAAATAAAGTGCCCAAGGCCACAAATGAAAACATGGTGACAGCGCGATTTACGGATGGTGAAAATCCTGTAACCCCTGCGTATGTCCAAAGAATAGATAGGATTATTGTAAATTGCAACCAACGTGGTAATTTACGACCAAAAGTTTTAAATAACCACTGTAAAATGACCAAGAAAATACCAACATGAAGACCAGAAACAGCCAGTAAATGCATCGCTCCAGCACCCGAAAATGCATCCTTGAGTTCTAAGTTCAGATAGCTTTTATCGCCCAGCAGAATACCCATAGAAACGGCAAAAATATCACCATTTAAATGTTTCGATAAAGCGCCGTTAATTGTCTTTCTCAATTTGTCGAAAATACTCTCGTGATAAAGACCAATTTCTTTGAGAATAATGTTTTCGGCTTCTAAAAATACTTGGTGCGTAAAACCTTTGCTGTTCCAAAATAACTTCAAATCAAATTCTCCTGGATTACCGTTGTTTCTAATCAATATGGGTTGAGATTGAATAACAATAATGTCATTTCTTTTGTAAGCGTTAAATGCTGATGTATCAATAAAAGCAAGCATTTTACCGCTTACTTCGTGCTTCCCATCTTTACCAAAACCCCGAAGCATAGAAAGCTCACAACGAATAAATTTTGACGATTTTGCACTCGTTTGATGCACTTGTTCTACACGTGCTTCAAAAATATCTGTATTTATCTGTGAATAATGCTTTAAATCTTTAGCGTTTTCAGTTTGCAAACCTGAAGCGACGCCCACCACGAACCATGCAGCAAGATGAAAAAAACTTGTTTTTTGATTCACTAAATGAAACACTATCGCCAATCCTATAGAAAAAACAAGAATAGTTAGTAATACAATGTCGACCATTGTACCCATTAAGTTTTCAAGACTTACGCCAGCACTCAGTGCTATGGAAATTCCCGCAAAATAAGGAATGAATATCTTGAGTATTGGTCGCATATTTCTGAGATTCCAACGAAAGTAATATTATTTTCGTTTTCAATACATGCACTTCAAACTTCATTGCGCTAAAATTTGTAATTTTGAAGCACCAAATTAGAAAAATTGACGTTTCATTTTAATTAGCAAAGACGCTCGCCTAGTTCGGTTTTACTTTTCTTAGCTTGAGTTATTTTGACAATAAATATTTGAATAAATGAAAGTTTTAAAACTTTACTTTTTAAGTCTAATTATGCTTGGCTTGTCATGTCGTAAAGAACCTATTTCTTGGAATTCGGATTGGAGCTTGGTTTTGATTCAAGACACACTCAATTTAAATAATTTAGTTGCAGATTCGATTCTCGATATAAACACAGATGGCTCCTATAATTTAGTAATCAATCGCGATTTACTTAATCTGAATATGGAAGACATTGTGGTTATTCCAGATACATTGATTGAACACAACGTGAATATTCCTGTTTCTGTTTCTGTTCCTCCCGGCACACAATTTATAGATCAAATCGAAGACAATAACTTTGATTTTGGTGGCTTGCAATTAAAAAAAATTTTTCTGAAGAATGGTCTTGCAGATATAAGCATTAGCTCTCCTATTCAAACAATGTGTATTGTGACTTTGACGCTTCCCGGGGTCACCAAAAATGGACAAACTTTTTCTATAGAAGTTGACGTGCCGCCTGGAACGAATGCGAATCCTAGTGTTTATTCTACCTCAATTGATTTATCCGAATATGAATTAGACTTATCGGGAGTACTTGGAGATTCATACAATGTAATTCAATCGCAGTTTAGAGTCAAAACTAATCCGAATGGAAGTGCAGTTTTTGTAAATTCATCTCAACAGGTTAATTTCGAAGTTGCATTTAAAGATATCCTACCAAGTTATGCACGCGGATATTTTGGAAATAGAGTGATTCAGGAACAACAAGAAATTTCTCTAGATTTCATGAGTCGTATTATTTTTGGCTCAATAGACCTCGAGAATATAAATCTTACGCTCACACTTTTTAACGGAATTAAGGTTGGAGCTAGAGCAAAAATTGAAAGCTTGGAAGGCTTAAATGCACAAAATAACAGCGTTTTTCTTACACATCCCCAAATTGGTCCTTGGATATGGATAAATCAAACTTTGGGCACTTGGGATAATCTACAGCCGTCTGCACATCAGATTAATTTGAGCTCAGGAAATTCTAGCATCGAACCTTTCTTTGAAAATTTGCCAAATCTATTGAAAGTCAATTTTGCATTTGAATTGAATCCTTTTGGCAATACATCTGGTGGATGGGATGAATTGTTTAGCACAAGTTTTGTTCGTGCATTTTTGACTGCCGATATGCCACTAGCTATTGGCATGAATAACCTTACTTTAAGGGACACCTTCGCCCTAAAAGTTGGTGATACAGGCGCACTTACTCCCAATAAAGGAAATATTGAAATTCGATATTCTAACGCCTATTCTTTTGGTGCAAGTCTACAAATTCAATTACTCGATGAGATTGGGAATGTATTGCTCACGAAGTCTTCCGAGTCACCAATTAGCGGCTCACAAAATATTTCCAATTCCAATCCTGTGGTTCCTGTAAATGGTGAAGTGATTTTTAATTTCAATGAATCTGAAATGCCTGCTATTTTGAATATGGATAGAATTGTAATTATTGCCGTTTTTAATTCACCCGGAAATGGACAAATCGCAAGTGTTTTTTCTGACCAATTTTTTGCGTTTAAAATTTTTAGCAACCTCAGTTTAACGACCAAATTTTAATATTCATGCGCCTTATTTTTTTCCTAATTTCATTCACACACTTGGTTTCATTTGCCCAACAAACTTTGCCTGTTTGGCACGATTCGACGCAAATTCAGCGAGAAGTACAATGGTTGTCTAGTGGTCAATTGCACTCTAGTCATATTGGTTCTGGTATGAGTCGTATATTTCTCTTCGGAGGATTTATTGATGATGCCATGAAAGCACAGTCTTTTAAAACGCTCAGCAATAATGGTTTGAATAGAACAGGGGCAGTAATCAGTTCAGATTTGGTTTACACAGATTATAGTGTCAATCTTTTCGGGATGAAAGAATTTGGTTTGGTTGTTTTGGCTGGCTATCAGAATTACTTTGCTGCGTCTTATCGGAGTGATTTGTATCGATTACTGGCCAACGGAAATGCTGATTTTAGTGGTGAAATAGAACTAGCAGATACGAGGTTTTTTCAAATGGCCCATCAAAAAATAGGTTTCGGTATGGTAGATAAAAAAACCAGATCAACTTTTGCAATAAGTTTGGTTAATTCATCAGGATATCAAAATTTTGATTTAATTAATGGAGTATTCCGTCAATCACCAGATAAGGATACAACCGATATATTGCTCGTTGGAGATTATCAATCAAATAACTTAGGCTCTTTTTCAAATGGTCTAGGCGCTGCTATTGATGTAGATTTAAGAATACCAGTAACGGTAGGAAAGTATAATGCGCTCATTCAAATTGTGGCGCAAAATATTGGCTTCGTGCGTTACAACAAAGCATCCAATCAATACTCAATTGATTCTTTGTATCGCTACACTGGATTTTCGTTAAATCAAGTACAAGGCTTAGGTAATGAAACTTTTTCGCTCGCTGATTCTTTGAATTTTAATCCTCAAAAAGGTGGTCAAACGCAATACTTGCCAGGTTTTTTACAAGTTGCAAAAATTGTTGATGTGAGTTCTCTAAATCGCTTTCAGAGCTTTTTTGGAATTAATATGTACACGCAAATAATATATTTACCCCAGGCTTTCGCAGGTATTCACTACAAAGTAAATCGGTTTTTTTCTACAGGTTTGCATGGAAGTTATGGTGGGTTTGGAGGGGCTCGAATTGGCTTTTATTCTGATTTCACACTCGGACAGTTTAAAATTGGCCTAAGTTCGCAAGATGTTTTGGGCACTTTATCCAACTCTGGCTTTGGTCATTCACTTTTAATGAGATTAACATGGCAGCAAAAATAGTTTCTACATGCATTATAATCTGCCTTGGATTCATCTCCATGACACAGATACATTTCTACAAAACCTACGGCGCCAATGGCTACGATCATGGTTTTGATGTTATACAATTGGAAAGTGATTCCTCCTATATCATGACAGGTTCGAGTTCGAGCTCTGGACCAGGACCAAGTCAGGTTGTTTTGACTCAAGTAGACAAATTTGGAAATTATTTGACATCACGTTTTTATGGGGGGTCACGCTCCGATATAGGGGTTAAAATTTTATTTCAAGAAAATGTTGGCTATTGGATTGCTGGTTATTCTAATAGCTTTTCAAGTGATGCCAATTTCGATTTCTATTTGATTCACCTGAACGAAGATTTTGAAGTAGTGTGGGAACGTACTTATGGCTCTGACGATTGGGAGCGATTGTATGACGCAACTTTATTGCCCGATGGAGGAATTCTTCTAGTTGGTGAAACAGAAGGCTTGACTACGATGGAAAAGGATGCCTATATCCTTCGAACGGATGCAAATGGAGAAATTTTGTGGCAGCAAGCCTTTGCGGGCCCTGGCGATGAAATTGCTTTTTCAAGCGCCTTATTCGATAATAATTCTTTTTTAATTGCTGGAAAATGGGGTATTGCAAGTTCTAACGCTTGGTTGGCAAAATTCGATTTAGAGGGAGCTATAATCTGGAATAATTATGATTATTTGTTCAGCGAAGGGGTGGGTGAGTTTAAAGCGTTAGTGAAAACCGATGATTATATCTATTTGGCTGGGAGTTATGTTCCAACAGGTCAAGACGCTGATTTATACCGCCCTTATCGTGTGATGTGCGATTTGTCTGGAAATGTAATTCTTGAGCATTTTGAATCATCAGTTCAAGAATCTTATGCTTCATTCTGTTTGGTTGAACAAGACCAATTGCTTTTTGCAGTGCAAATTGACAATCCGTCTTTTGTCGGTGTAAATGGACCTCGAACAGCCTTGTTTCGTTTCAATGAATTCTTAAATTGGGGCGAATTTGGCTTTACGGTTTTTGGGTCTAAAGTACACCCCAAGAAAATTATTCGAACGCTTGACGGTCGTTTTGCCTTGACTGGTTTCACAGAAGATCCCGGTATTACAACTGGTGGTTCCAATATGTTCTTGCTCAAAATTGATGCAACTGTTTCGAGTTTGGAAGTTGTTACACAAAATCAGATTCTAGCGCTTGATTCTTTTGACGAAGCAGGATTCTCAATATTTCCGAATCCAACTACAAACATCTTGAATATTTTGTTGCCTCAAGATGTTATTGGTTCTGTCATTTCCGTTACTGATGCTAGCGGTAAACTTGTGATGACAGAATCTTATACCGAATCACTCGATTTCTCTAACCTAAATGCTGGTACTTATCAGCTACTAATAATCACTAACAAAGGCGTTTTAAATATGCGCATTTTAGTACAATAGATTAACTTATGGACTTCGATATAGAACTTCGTTTTCAAAAATTACTTAAAGCACTCGACGACCGTTTTGGCGGTGGTTTAGATGTGCAAGCTATCTTATTTCTAATAGGCGTTCAGGAATTGGGGCAGGGCTACCGCGAATTTAAAAAAGATGAAAAAGTTGATCTTATGCATGTCGCTATTTGCACAGTGTTGATGCCTACAGGTTACTACGAATTTCTGGGTAGAGATGATGACGGTTGGCCGCATTTTGAGCTCAAAAAGTCCCTTCCAGAACTCGGACAGCGCGAGCAAGAACATCTAATGAAAGAAGCAATTATCGAATACTTCTTGCAGGATGAAGAGTTTAAGGTGTAGAGCTTTAATGTCAAAATTTAGCCTCCCCTGTTTGTGTGATTTTTATATGATACCGTTCATCACATTTTTCCTGTCCAAACAACTTCTCAAAGTAATTTTGTTCTTTCAATCTATGCCAAGTTGAATTAACAAAATTTTGTTTCATGAAACTAAACAGTATTATCATTCTTGCAGTTGTTTTATCGCTTCTTGCTTTGCTCCATTTTTGTACGGGTTCAAAACCAGAGACTAAAAAAGATGCCAAAAAATCCTCTGATTTGGTTTACGTACCCGTAATGGAGGTGGAAAACAAAATGCGTACTTTTTATTTGGAATCCTATGGTCAGCTCAGTGCAGGTCAAACTTTAGATATTGCTTTTGAGGTTTCCGGAAGACTTATCGAAGGAGACATTCGCTTGAGACCAGGTGTACGCTTTTCAAAAGGACAGTTGCTTTATTCGGTAGACTCGGAAGAAGCAAAATTTGCTGTTCGTGCTAGAAAAAGCGCTTATATAACGCTTTTGGCTCAGGTGATGCCCGATATCAAGCTTGATTTTCTCGAAGAATTCACCATTTGGGATACCTATCTCTCGGATATCGATATAGATAATCCCCTACCTCAATTACCCCTAGCGAAATCTAAAAAACTCGCGCTCTTACTCAATCAACGCAACATCATAGCTGAATATAACAATATTAAAAGTCAGGAATTAAGGCTACAAAAACACAAATATTATGCGCCATTTGCAGGTACAGTAACAGATGTTTTTCTGGAGCCGGGTTCTATTGTCAATCCTGGTGTTCGTATTGCATCTTCTCTAAGAACGGGTGATTATGAATTGAAAATCCCTATACGAATGGAAGAGTTGAGTATGTACCAGAAAAATTCAAAAGTGGATGTCTTTGATACTTACGGAAAACAAGTAGGTGTAGCTCGTTTAACCCGTGTATCTGATGTTGTAAATCGAATGACCCAGTCGCTCGATGCCTACTTTTCTATAATTCCTATTTCTGGAGCCATGCTATACAATGGTATGTATGTGAACATCAAATTGAACAAAGAAACATTCAGTGAAGTGGTAGCATTACCTTATCTTGCTGTTAAGGACAATCAAGTTCGTGTAATTCGAGATAGCTCTATTATCAAAGTGCCTATTCAGATTATGGCCTCCTTCCCTGATACTTTGTTAGTAAAAGGGCTAGACAATAAAGCGCAAGTGCTCATTAATTCTTCGGAGTTTATTGCTGATTCATTAAAAGTTGTAGGAATTCCAAAATAAGCGCCATGAGAAAGTTGATTAGTTTTTTTATCAAGTATCCGATTTGGACCAACGCGTTTATAGTTATCATTAGCTTATTCGGCCTATGGTCTTTGACAAATACAAAAAGCTCATTCTTTCCAGAGCTTGACCCAATGCGCATTCAAATATCGGTTATGTATCCAGGTGCTTCTCCACAAGAAATGGAGGAAGGCGTTGCAATAAAAATCGAACAAGCTGTTAAGGGATTGAAGGATATAGAGCATGTTTCTACAACATCCTCAGAAAACATATGTAACATTTCTATAGAAGCTTATCAAAATGCAGATATGGATGAGTTATTGTCCGATGTCGAAAACACAATTAATTCAATCAACTCCTTTCCCCAAGGTGCAGAAAAACCAATCATCAAGAGACTGAAGACTGGAGGTATGGCGAGTACAGTAATGGTTATTGGTATAAGTTTGAATAATCAAAACCTAACACTCATGGATCTGCGTCTAAAAGCGCAAGAGATTGAAAATGAACTTCTTAATTCTAAAGCTGTAACCCAAATAAGAAAGGATGTCTTTCCTGATGTCGAGTTGGTTGTTGAATTGAGAGAACAGGATTTATTGCGTTACGGAATTACTTTTGATGAGGTTTCTAGAGCCATCGCTACACAAAATATCGATCTAACAGCAGGAATCATACGTGGTTCTGACAAAGAAATTATCATCCGTAGTGCTTCAAGAACAACTGATGCAGCAAAACTCGGCGAAATTGTTGTTCGCGGTTTGCCGGGGGGGCAAAATCTTCTGCTAAAAGACTTGGCAGATATTCGCTTTGAACTTAATGAAAATACTGAGCTTGCTAGATTCAATGGTAATCCTTCTGTGATTTTCAATATTGAGAAAACGACCGACCAAGACTTACGAACCATAGCCAGTACAATCAAGGCCTATAAAGATAAGTTCAATGATTCTCAACAAGACTACACAATCAATGTCTTCTATGCGTTTGACGAAATGCTAACAGAGCGAATTGACTTGCTTACAAAAAATGGAATCACCGGACTGATTCTCGTTTTGGTAACGTTAGGCCTATTTTTGAATTTAAAACTTTCTGCATGGGTGGCTTTCGGAATACCATTTTCGTTTCTTGGTATGTTTATTCTTGGTTCCTATTTCGGAATCACAATCAACATGATTACGCTCTTCGGAATGATCCTCGTCGTAGGGATTTTAGTCGATGATGGAATTGTAATTGCTGAAAATATCTATACTCATTTTGAACAAGGTAAATCAGCCTCACGAGCAGCGATAGATGGCACTTTAGAAGTTATACAACCAGTATTCACCTCTGTGTTAACTACCATTGTTGCGTTTTCTTTGTTACTTTTTATCGAAGGAATGGAGATGATGCGCGAAATGGCAATTGTGGTAATCGCATGCTTGATTTTCTCCTTATTTGAAGCGTTTTTTGTGCTGCCTTCTCACTTAGCTAGTAAAAAAATTCTGAGCCAAGAAAAAGGAAAACAAATGGCTTGGTACTTAGGTCTTTTAATTATGATTGCAGGTGTTCTGATTATTTATGGTGGTGTTCATCTTTTACCCGAAGATGGAGGGGCTGGCAAGATGATATTCCCTTATGCACTCATAATCCTCGGAATTGCACTTATTTTCTTGGGATTCAATAAGTCTGTAGTTGAACGAAAAACACGTTATGTTGCTGATAACATCATAGTATTCTTTAAAGACAACGTAATCGGCACTTCTGTTGCCTTCTTTACGCGAGGCAAATCTTATCGTTTCTTTGTCTTGCTTCCGCTTCTTTTTGTGATTTATGGTTTCTCAATTTTAATTTCTGGAAGAGTTGCTTTTACCTTCTTCCCGAATATTGAACCGGATATGTTTACCATTGAAGTGGCTTACGAGCCAGGTGAAAATAAACGAACTGCCGAAGAGTTTATTCAAGTGGCATTGGATGTAGTTTACCTAGAAAATCAAAATATTATCGATCGAACGGGAGATACTTTACTTGAAAATCACGTCACATTTGTCGGTTGGACTCAAAACATTGGCCAAGTTGGAAATCACGTCGCTAATATTCAAGTTTTCTGCGACGGCGAAGGTAAAAATGCCTCTATCCAAGAATACATGAATGCCATTATTGATAGACTTGAAGATGAGAACGTGGTAAAGACGTCATCTGAATTTATTGTTACAGGAATGAGTCGTTGGGGTAAACCAATTGCGTATGGCTTAAGTTCAACCGACGAAGATGCTCTTACTGCTGCAAATGACTATTTTAAGCAAGAATTAAATAAACAACCTCAATCTATCAATGTGATGGATGACCAAACACCTGGCCGCAAAGAATTCAATATAGAGTTGAAGCCCCTAGCCGAAATGTACGGACTCTCTCGTGGTGATATACTCAATCAGGTGCGACAAGGATTTTTTGGACAGGAAGTGCAACGCTTGATTAAAGGTACTGATGAAGTGAAATTGTGGCTCAGGTTTCCTTTGGCGGACAGAGCTTCAATTTCAAATGTTAAAAATATGCGCATAAAAACTCCGCAAGGCATGGAAATTCCTTTGAGTGAAGTGGCGGATTACAGCATGGGGAGAGGTTATGAAAACTTGAAACGTCGTGATGGTATGCGTTTGGTTACAGTTTCTGCTGATGTAAGGAATCCAGATTCTACAGGTATTGTTAACCAACATGTTGCCGATAAAATCATCCCAACCATAAAAAATATGTTTCCAAATGTTGATGTCGTTGCTCTTGGTCAAGCTGAGAGAAGCAAGAAAAGCAGTGATTCCATGGCATCAATGACACTCATCGTGCTTATACTCATGATCATAATCATTACACTCCATTTTAAGTCGCTCTATCAAGCCATGATGATATTTTTGGTTCTTCCTAGCGGAATCGCCGGAGCTATTATTGGACACGGTTTGGTGGGAATTCCTGTCTCCTTATTGAGTGCTTTTGGTATGATTGGTCTTCTAGGAGTTTTAGTTAATGACTCAATAGTATACATAGACCGATACAACGCTGTACTCAAAAGTGGTGCGACAATCCGAGAAGCGGCTATCGAGGCTTCGAAATCTAGATTTAGACCCATTTTGCTAACCACGCTCACCACAGTTGCGGGTCTACTACCCCTCATTTCAGAAACTTCTATGCAGGCTCAATTCTTAATCCCTATGGCTGTTTCTCTGGCATTTGGAGTCTTATTTGCTACCTTAATGATACTCTTGTTTTTTCCTAGTGCAATTATATTAGGTAATGATTTCTTGAGATTCATTCATTTAATTATGCACGGTAAAGTACCTAAACCACTAGAAGTTGAAATCGCAACCAAGGAAATAATTAACGATTTAGATGATACTAATGATTAGATTGAAACCATTTCTTTTATTTATTGTCTTAATTTTCTCTGGAAAATTATTTGCCCAAGATTTGAGTCTGCGCCAAGCTATCGAATTGGCACTCGAACGCAATTATCAAATCCAAATTTCTGATAAACAAATTGAAATTGCACTTCGAAATAATTCTTGGTCTGAAGCTGGTGCTTTTCCTACGGTAACCTTAAATGCGTCTTTCAATAATATAATACAAGACAACCGAAACAATCCTTTTACATTTACACCAGGGCTTATCCTACAACAATCTTTGCAACCCTCCCTGAATTTGAACTGGAATGCGTTCAGTGGATTTTTTGTTCAAATGAATAAATCTCGTTTGGAATTTCTTGAACAACAGTCGCAAGGAAACGCCATGTTGATTATTGAGAATACGACTCTAGAAGTCATTAAGGTTTATTATACCGCAGTTTTACAACGTGAAAAATTAAGAATTCTCAACAAAATCCTAACATATTCGAGAGAAAGAATTTCAATTTTTGAAGTTAAACAAGACTACGGTAGCTCCAATTCGCTGGAATTGATGCAGTTCAAAAACCAATATTTAAGTGACTCCATGAATTATTTGTTGCAGGAAATATCCTATGACAATGCGCTTAGAAATTTAAGCTTGTTACTCAACTATGAATTGGATTCTATCTTTAATCCGATCGATCCCCTCAATTTCGTGCTACCCCTTGTTGATTATAATGCTTTAAGGCAAAATGTATATACCAACAATAGAAATATCCAAAACCAATACATCAACTTGAGTTTAGCAGAAACGAATACTAAAATTCAACAATCATTTTTGTATCCAGTAGTTGCAGTTCAAGCAGGATACCAGTACTCTAGGAGTTCGTTTAGGGAATTGGAAAGTGATTTTAATGCAGCTTTTGCCGTTCCAAATTACTTCGCTGGTGTAACTTTGCGCTATAACTTATACAATAATTGGCAGTCGAAACGTGCAGTGGAAGTGGCCCGAGTCCAAGAACAAATCACACAAATGAACATCGAAGACCTCAAGCGAACTGTAAGCAATAATGCCGAAACCTTGATTCGTATGTATCAAATGCGCGAAAAACTAATTACCGTTTCTACAGAGAATTTGACTTATGCCCAGAAAGTTTACGAATTGGCCGAAAGCCGCTTTGCCTTCGGTAGCCTCAATTCTTTTGACTTACTGAATGTCAACAACCAATATCTACAGGCCGAACTCAATCATCTTGATAATCTTTACGCAAGAATAGAAACGTTTTATGAGCTGTATAGACTTGGTGGTATGCTTGGGTTAATGTATTTGAAATAGCGTTTCACCTTCTTTAGGTATAGATTTTGATGTGCTTCTTATGATTTTTTTTATATTTTAGCAACTTCAAATTTGAAGCCATGCAAAAAACTCTACTTCTTACAACAACATTTTTCTTCACCAGTTTGTCTTTTTCCCAATCCTCATCTTTTGCAGACTCAATCGATACAAGTTTCAAACCTATCGTTGACTTTTTGGATCTGATTATATTTTGGAAGCCTTTTGAAGCATTGGGTTTTGGTATGCCAATCGTCGTTCTTTGGTTGATTATGGGTGCAGTGTTCTTTACAATTCGCATGGGCTTCGTCAATATTCGAGCCTTCAAACATGCCATTGATTTGGTCCGCGGACGCTACGATAACCCAGATGACAAAGGTGAAGTGTCACACTTTCAAGGTTTGGTTACAGCTTTGTCCGGCACGGTCGTTTTGTGAAATTATTCCTATTTTAGGCGCTTCAAAACCAAAATTAAGTTACAGTAGTTTTTTGCTTTTCTTCTAAACATACCTTGACATGAGTAGATTTTTTGTTGCATTCAGCCTTATTTTAATTTCTCAGCTTTCGTTTTCACAGCTTAAAGCGACCCTAGAATTTGTTGACACCTCGAGGGCAATTAAAAATGCACAGGCACAGGTGATTGTGAAAGAAGGGAAAGCGCCGTTCAAATATTATTGGAACATTCCTGATGCTTCCATTTATCAAGACAAAGTAAGAGATTTGAATGAAGGAATTGAACTGTCAGTTCTGATTTTAGATGCAAACAACGATTCTATCCGATTGGATGCCAAAGTCCCAGCCATTGGAGTCATGGAGAAAATGGAAGCAGTCATCAAGCCGTTGGTTGATTTTATTGGTGAGAAGATTTTTTTCAAGTCTATTTATTCCAAGCAGGTCATGATAGATTCCATGTTCTTGACGACGCCTAATTATGACTCTTCTAAAGAATTCACGCTCATCAAATGGCTTGTTGATGAAAATGAAACAGTTGCGCATGAACAAGCTGTTGCCGAGATTCAAATTGATGAGGACACAATATATTTATATGCTGTAGGCTCTGGAAAAATCCATTTTTTAGTCAACCCTGGTGATCCACTTTTTAAACAAGGCTCTTTAAACAAATCTGCTAGAAAAGTGGCTTATGTTAAATATGATAAAAAAAGTCCATATTACAATCCAAACCACACAACGAAAACATCCGATGTGCCGCTAATTGTCGTTTGGTTGGTTCTTGGCGCTTTGTTTTTTACATTCCGAATGGGATTTATCAATGTGAGAGGAATAAAGCATGCTTTTCAGTTGATTCGAGGACAATTTGACCGTCCCGAAGACAAAGGTGAGGTTTCTCATTTTCAAGCTTTGGTGACTGCGCTTAGTGGAACAGTCGGACTAGGGAATATAGCAGGTGTCGCAATAGCCATAAGTTTAGGCGGAGCAGGGGCAACGTTTTGGATGATTGTTGCAGGCTTGATTGGTATGTCTTCGAAATTCGTTGAATGTACGCTAGGTGTAAAATACCGATCTATCGATGAGCATGGAGTTGTTTCTGGTGGGCCGATGTATTATTTATCGCGCGGTTTGGCTCGTGTTAAATTAAGTAAATTAGGTAAAGTCTTGGCTTTTATGTTTGCTATCCTATGCATTGGAGGTTCTTTTGGTGGAGGAAATATGTTTCAAGTAAATCAGGCTTTTGCTCAAGCGAGTGGAATTCCTGGACTAGAATGGATAAAAGAGTACGGGATTGTTTTTGGTCTTATAATGGCAACTTTCGTGGGCATTGTGATTATTGGAGGTATAAAGTCTATTGCCAAAGTGACAGATAAGATAGTTCCTTTTATGGTTGGGATTTATGTAATTAGCGCATTGGTTATTATAGGAATGAACATTTCGCATTTAGGAGATGCATTCAAACAAATTGTTGATGGTGCTTTTAGCGCTTCTGCCTTGAACGGCGGAATCATAGGTGTAATCATAGTAGGTTTCAAACGTGCTGCTTTTTCAAATGAAGCAGGTGTTGGTTCCGCGTCTATTGCGCATGCTGCCGCCAAAACAGACGAGCCTATTAGCGAAGGGCTTGTTGCGTTATTTGAACCTTTTATCGACACTGTGGTTGTTTGTACTATGACTGCATTAGTGCTTATTTTTACTGGATTTGCAGCTGACACCCAAGGTTTTGAGGGATCTCAACTCACAAGCAAAGCCTTTGAACAAGCATTAGGGTCATGGTCTATTTATGTTTTGGCTTTAGCTGCAATTTTGTTTGCTTTTTCAACAATGATTTCTTGGTCTTATTACGGTTTAAAAGCTTGGACTTATGTTTTTGGTAACACGAAAAGGATGGAAAATGCGTACAAAATAATTTTCTTGTTCTTTGTTGTTTTAGGAAGTTCTGTGGCATTGGGTAGTGTTTTAGACTTCTCAGACATGATGATTCTCGCCATGGCTTTCCCCAATATTCTTGGCTTATTCTTGCTCTCCGGAGAAGTGCGAACCGACCTGAAATCGTACCTCTCCAAACTCAAATCTGGCGAAATAGTTAAATATAAATAAGTTTTTGCTCTTTGAAAAACCGATGAATAGACTTAAATTCACACGAAGAGAAAGACGCGGATCCATACTTTTGTTGCTCCTCGTAGTTGGTGTTATTCTGCTTCCGAAGTTTTTGAAACAACATGCTGAACCCTTGATCTTTGAATTTACTGAAGAGGAACAGGTTATCAGGGCTGGTTTTGAAAAGAAAAAGTATGAACGTAAGTCTAAAAAAAAATACCAGAGTTACACTCAGTCTGATTCCCGAAAATCTACCTTGCCCAAAGATTCTTTCGACCCAGATACGATGTCGGTAACCTCATGGCAGTCACTTGGGTTGTCAGAAAGGCAATGTGAAGTTCTCGTGTCTTATAAAAATAGAATCGGTGGTTTTACTAATATCGAACAACTCTACGATGCCTACGTATTGGACTCTGCACGCGTCAAACAATGGGAACCGTTCTTGGTGTTTAATAAGAAAAAACCCATCGAACGAAAAATTGAAATCAATTCAGCCAATCATGAGGAGTTTAAAACTTTGTACGGCATCGGAGATAAATTATCGGAGAGAATAATTACTTATCGCGAAAAACTCGGTGGATTCGTTTCCGTTCAACAGATTTCCGAAGTCTATGGCTTAAAGCCAGAGACTTTCGACAATATTAGAGCCAAGTTATCTGTAGATCCTTCAAAAGTCAAACAGATTTATATTAACCAAATGGATGTTAAGGCTTTGGCAGCCCATCCGTATATTTCTTTCAATTTGGCCAAACTCATTGTGAACTATAGAGATCAACATGGACCCTACGCTAAATCTGAAGATTTGTTAAAATCTCACGGAATTTTATTTGAAGATGTTCAAAAGATAGAACCTTATATTAATTTTGCACCATGACCATTCAAGATAAAGTAAGGAAAGAAATTCGCGATGTTCACGATTTCCCTATTCCAGGGATAGTGTTTAAAGACATTACACCATTAATGATGAATCCTCTATTGTCAATCGAAATGCTCGAGGAAATGGCTCAACAGGTTCAAAATTATGGAATTACAAAGATTGCGGGTATCGAAAGTAGAGGGTTTTTATTGGGATACCCCTTGGCTATGAAACTCAAACTGCCTTTTGTTCTTATTAGAAAAAAAGGAAAATTACCTTATCACAAGATTACTCAATCTTACGCATTGGAATATGGTTTGGCGGAAATTGAGATGCATGAGGACGCAGTAAACGAAAATGACATGGTTCTCGTTCACGATGATTTGCTCGCCACAGGAGGCTCTGCCGAGGCTGCCGCTAATTTGATAACAAGGCAAGGCGCCAAAATCGCTGGTTTCTCGTTTATTATTGAGTTATCTTTTCTCAACGGACGGCAAAAGTTATCCCCCTTCACTAACAATATTTTTAATTTAGTGTCTTATTAAATAATAGCTATGAACTTTGAATTAAATGAGAATCAGAAAATGATTCAACAAATGGTTAGAGACTTTTCAGAAAAAGAAATTCGACCCTATATGAATCAATGGGATGCTGATGAGTATTTTCCGGTCGAAACAATGAAAAAAATGGGCGATTTGGGCCTTCTTGGTATTTTTATTCCAGAACGATATGGAGGTAGTGGTTTTAGTTATGACGAATATGTAACTGCGCTTATCGAATTGGGTAAGGTTTGTGGAGGCGTTGGACTAAGCGTTGCGGCACACAACTCACTCTGCACAGGTCACATTTACTACCATGGATCTGAAGAACAGAAAAATAAATATTTACCAAAATTGGCTTCAGGTGAATGGATTGGTGCTTGGGGTCTCACTGAACCCAACACAGGTTCTGATGCCATGAGAATGAAAACCACAGCTGTTAAAAATGGCAATCATTGGGTAATCAATGGAGCTAAAAACTGGATTACTCATGGTTTGTCTGGCGATGTAGCAGTAGTACTAGTTCGCACAGGCGAATTGTTAGATTCTAAAGGAATTACAGCTTTTATTATTGAAAAAGGAACGCCTGGGTTCTCTGCAGTAAAAATTAAAGACAAGTTTGGTGTTCGCGCTTCAGAAACAGCTGAGTTGATTTTTGACAACGTGAAAGTGCCAAATGAAAACGTGATTGGCGAAATTGGTCAAGGATTTTATCAAGCCATGCAAATTTTAGACGGTGGTCGAATATCTATTGCTGCATTGAGCTGTGGTGTCGCTCGCGGTGCTTATGAAGCATCTGTTAAATATGCAAAAGAACGAGAACAATTTGGTAAGCCTATAGCTCATTTCCAAGGTATCTCCTTTAAATTAGCCGATATGGCTACGAATTGTGCGGCATCAGAATTGCTTACTTTTCAGGCTGCATACATGAAAAACAACAAGCTCAATATGACTAAAGAAGGAGCCTATGCCAAATATTTCGCAAGTGAAACAGCAGTGAAAAATGGTAATGAAGCGATGCAGATTATGGGCGGATACGGCTATACTAAAGAATATCCAGCAGAAAAGTTTTTGCGTGATGCGAGGTTGATGACCATCGGCGAAGGAACATCTGAAATTCAGAAAGTTGTTATTTCTAGAGAAATTTTGAAATAATTGTTTTTAGTAATTTATTTTATTTATTTTTGCATCCTGAAATTTTGAAACTAATTGTAAATTAAGATATGTTAATTATACCAGTAAAAGAAGGAGAGAACATTGAAAGAGCTCTCAAAAGATACAAGAAAAAATTTGAAAAGACCAACACAATGAAACAATTGCGTGCGCGTCAACAATTTACTAAACCATCCGTTTCTATGCGTCAACAAGTGATTCGTGCTGCTTACAAGCAACGCATGAAATCTTCTGAACAATAGAAACATATTATAGGATTTTACGTTAAGGAGGCTAATTAGCCTCCTTTTTTTATGCTTGAAGATTTTGAACAATATTTAGTTAAAGAGAAACGCTATTCTAAGCACACTTGCTTGGCTTACATAATGGACATAGAGCAGTTTTTTGAGTTTGCGCAAATCCGAGAGCATACGAAGCCAAACCTCCAAGAAATTTCCTCAAAACTAGTGCGTGCTTGGTTGGTCAGTTTATTGAAAAATAACCTCGCACCAAAAAGTGTCAATCGAAAACTTTCCTCCAATCGAGGTTATTTCAAATATCTCATGGTCCATAATGCAATATCGAGCAATCCATTTCTTGCTGTGCATGGTCCAAAAGTCGCAAAGCGCTTACCAGAATTTATCCAAAAGAATGAAGTTGAAATACAGAAAGTGGATGCGCTATTTGAAAATGACTTGTTCGGTCTGCGTGATCGTATCATTTTTGAAACTTTTTATCAAACAGGAATTCGATTGTCGGAATTAATCGGAATTAAGGAATCAGATGTTTCTTCAAACGGCTTAAGAGTTTTAGGGAAAAGAAATAAAGAACGTAATATTGCACTAGGCCAATCTTTATTCAACCAAATTCAGGGGCTTATCCAAGCCAAACTAAACTCAGACGTTATTTGTAATTATGTGTTTTTTACGGATTCTGGGAAAAAAATGTATCCGAAGTTTGTCTACAGAAAAATTAATTACTACCTTTCCAACGTGACAACGATAAACCGAAAAAGCCCACATGTTATGAGACATACCTTCGCAACCCATTTACTCAACGAAGGTGTACCTATTGAGGTGCTAAAGGAAATTTTAGGGCATGCAAGTTTAGCGGCAACTCAAGTCTATACACACAATTCATTTGAACAAATTAATTCTATTTATAAATCAGCTCATCCACGTGAGCACAATCCCAAAAATTTATGAGTACTAAAGTTCATTCTGTGCATTTCGATGCGGATGTCAAACTTCTTGATTTCATTAACTCAAAAGTTGATAAATTAAATGTGTTTTTTGATCAGATTGTTGTCAAAGAAGTATTTCTCCGAGTAGAAAATGCCTCTGATAAAAGTAATAAAATTGCTGAGGTAAGATTGTTACTGCCAGGTAAAGAATTGTTTGCGAAAAAACAATCTCGCACTTTCGAACAAGCAACTGATATGGCCGTTGAAGCGCTAAGAAGACAAATGCGCAGATATAAAGGTAAAATCAAAGCGGTTGATTAACTGAACACAACCATTTTGTTGTTTAAGGCGCTCGAAAAGCGCCTTTTTTATTTTTGTTCTTTTTTTTTAAATATTGCTATTGTAATTTAGAAATATAGTGTATATTTGCAACCCGAAATCGAGGGATAGTTCTTTTTTTCACGTATTGCCGATGTAGCTCAGTTGGCCAGAGCAGCTGATTTGTAATCAGCGGGTCGGGGGTTCGAATCCCTCCATCGGCTCCAATTTTATTGCGTAGGGGAGATACTCAAGCGGCTAACGAGGACAGACTGTAAATCTGTTGGGTAACCTTCGCAGGTTCGAATCCTGCTCTCCCCACAACAGAGTATTTGGTATTATAAGCGGGAGTAGCTCAGTTGGTAGAGCGTCAGCCTTCCAAGCTGAGGGTCGCGAGTTCGAATCTCGTCTCCCGCTCTTTGAACCAAAGCCGATGTAGCTCAGGGGTAGAGTGCTTCCTTGGTAAGGAAGAGGCCACGGGTTCAAATCCCGTCATTGGCTCTCCGAACAGATTGTGCATAACGTTGCAGAATCTGATTTTTTGTATAGTAATTAATTAAGTAATAACATAAATAAACCTAAGTAATAATGGCTAAGGAAACTTTTGATCGGTCTAAACCACACGTAAACATTGGAACAATTGGTCACGTTGACCACGGTAAAACAACTCTAACTGCGGCAATATCCTCAGTTTTGGCGTCTAAAGGTCTTGCTCAAGCGCGTGACTTCTCTTCTATTGACAATGCTCCAGAAGAGAAAGAACGGGGTATCACAATTAATACCTCTCACGTAGAGTACTCTACAGTTGCGCGTCACTACGCTCACGTTGACTGTCCAGGTCACGCTGACTACGTTAAAAACATGGTAACTGGTGCTGCTCAGATGGATGGCGCTATCCTAGTTGTAGCCGCAACTGACGGACCAATGCCTCAAACTCGTGAGCACATCCTTTTGGGTCGCCAAGTAGGCGTTCCAAGAATGGTAACTTTCTTGAACAAAGTTGACATGGTTGATGACCTTGAACTTTTGGAACTTGTTGAAATGGAGGTTCGTGAATTGTTGTCTTTCTACGGTTATGATGGTGATAACGCTCCAGTGATTCAAGGTTCTGCTCTTGGCGCATTGAACGGTGAAGAAAAATGGGTGAAATCAATTGAAGAATTGATGGATGCAGTTGATACTTACATCGAAATGCCTCCTCGTGATATCGACAAACCATTCTTGATGCCAGTTGAAGACGTATTCTCGATTACGGGTCGTGGTACAGTTGCAACTGGTCGTATCGAAGCGGGTATCGTGAACTCTGGTGAAGAAGTTGAAATTCTTGGTATGCAAGAAGAGAGAATGAGATCGGTAGTTACTGGTGTTGAAATGTTCCGTAAAATCTTGGATAGAGGTGAAGCAGGTGATAACGTTGGTCTTCTTTTGAGAGGTATCGATAAAAATAATATCCGTCGTGGTATGGTTATCGCTAAGCCAGGTTCAATTACACCTCATACAAAATTCAAAGCTGAAATCTATGTTTTGAAAAAAGAAGAGGGTGGTCGCCACACTCCATTTCACAACAAATACCGTCCACAGTTCTATTTCCGTACAACGGATGTAACTGGTGAGATTTTCCTTGATGAAGGTAGAGAAATGGTTATGCCAGGCGATAACGTAACTATTAATGTTGAGTTGATCGTACCTGTAGCTATGGACAAAGGTCTTCGTTTTGCAATCCGTGAGGGTGGTAGAACTGTAGGTGCTGGTCAGGTTACAGAGATTGTGAAGTAATTTTCATACAACCTATATTTTTGAGGGAGGCCTTGTCGGTCTCCCTTTGTTTACGGGCGTAGCTCAGCTGGTAGAGTAGTGGTCTCCAAAACCATTGGTCGTGGGTTCGAATCCTACCGCCCGTGCAAATTAAAAACTAACGATTGTGGCAAGTTTTAAAGAATATATTAACGAAACGTATACTGAGATGGTTCATCGTGTAACATGGCCAACTTGGAAAGAATTACAGAATAGTACAATTCTAGTAGTTGTTGCTTCTATTTTGTTTGCGTTAATGATAGCACTGATGGATTTTGTTTTCGGCGCTAACCCTCAATCCTGGTGGAAGGGTATACTTGGTACTTTTTATAATTTGTTTTAATTGCACGGAATGGCTGAAGTCACAAAGAGATGGTATGTAGTCCGAGCTGTAAGTGGCAAGGAAAAAAAGGTCAAAGAGTATTTGGAACTTGAGGTTTCAAGAATGAACTTGGGCGATTATGTTTCCCAAATTTTAATCCCTACCGAACGTGTTTTCCAAATTAAAAACGGAAAAAAAGTAACTAAAGAGAAAGCTTTCTTACCTGGCTATGTGCTTATTGAAGCAGCATTGGTCGGTGAAGTTCCTCACGTTGTTAAGAATATTCCGAACGTAATAGGTTTTCTCGGTGCTGAAAAAGGTGGGGCACCACTTCCTATGCGTCAATCTGAAGTATTTAGAATTTTAGGCAAAGTTGACGAACTTTCTGTGTCGGAAGAAGAAATGTATATTCCTTACCAAATCGGTGACCCAGTTAAGGTTATTGACGGTCCGTTCAATAATTTCAATGGTGTTATTGAAGAGATTAATGAAGAGAAAAAGAAAATAAAAGTAATGGTCAAAATTTTTGGCCGAAAGACGCCGCTTGAACTCAACTATTTACAAGTTGAAAAAGAGTAGGTATTTTTATTAACCGTAGTAGTACGTGGCATATTTAAAGCTTCCATGTCATTGAGCGTACGTTTTAACTACATAATTTATTTTATATGGCTAAAGTAATAGCAGCGCTAATTAAATTACAAGTCAAAGGTGGCGCGGCGAACCCATCACCACCAGTAGGACCAGCTCTTGGCTCGAAGGGTGTGAACATCATGGAGTTCTGTAAGCAATTTAATGCTAGAACTCAAGATAAACCGGGCAAAGTGCTTCCTGTTGTCATCACTGTTTATGGTGACAAATCTTTTGACTTTATTATCAAAACGCCGCCAGCGGCAATTCAGTTAATGGATATTGCGAAACTCAAAAAAGGATCCTCTGAGCCTAACCGCTCTAAAGTGGCTTCCGTTTCTTGGGAACAAATTCGTTCTATTGCTGAAGACAAAATGACAGATTTGAATTGTTTTACAATGGAATCTGCAATGAAAATGGTTGCTGGAACGGCAAGAAGTATGGGTATAACAGTGAGTGGAGAATTTCCTACACAAAACTAATTTCACAAATTATGGGACGAGTAGCTAAAAGAAGAAAAGAGATCCTTTCAAAATTTGATTTTGAGAGACCTTACACGTTGGCTCAAGCTTGTGAAATGGTTAAGGATATTACCACCACAAAGTTTGATGCTTCTGTTGATATTGCTGTGCGTTTGGGTGTAGACCCGCGCAAGGCGAACCAAATGGTTCGTGGTACTGTTTCACTTCCTCACGGTACAGGTAAGGATGTGAGAGTTTTGGTTTTGTGTACGCCTGACAAAGAGGCTGAGGCTAAAGAAGCCGGCGCAGACCATGTAGGATTGGATGATTATATCGAAAAATTGAAAGGTGGGTGGACTAACATTGATGTTATCATCACAATGCCTTCAGTTATGGGTAAAGTTGGTGCTCTTGGTCGTATCTTAGGTCCTCGCGGTTTAATGCCGAATCCGAAGACAGGTACTGTGACTATGGACGTAGGTAAGGCTGTTCAAGAAGTTAAAGCTGGAAAAATTGACTTTAAAGTTGATAAATTCGGTAATATTCATTCTGGCATTGCCAAAGTGAGCTTCGAAGGCGAAAAAATTTACGATAACGCCAAGGAAATTATCCTAACCTTAATTAAAATGAAACCTGCTGCGGCAAAAGGAACTTACATCAAGAGCATCCATTTGAGCTCTACTATGAGTCCAAGTATCGTTATTGACCCTAAGTCAGTTGTAGCATAAAATTTTTGTGAAATGAACAAAGAACAAAAAGCACAGTATATTGAGGAACTAGCGATAGATTTGTCTCAAGCAGGTATATTTTACTTGGCCGATACTTCAGGTTTATCTGTTGGTAAAGTGAATAGCTTGCGCCGCAAGTGTTTCCAAAATAATATTCAAATTCGTGTTGTAAAAAATACGCTTTTGGAAAAAGCAATGGATCGCGTTGAAGGTGTTGATTACAGTGAACTTAAAGGCGTATTAGCGGGACCAACGGCGATTATGTTTGCAGAAACGGGTAATGCCCCTGCTAAACTTATCAAAAGTTTCCGTGAAAAGAATGCGATACCTGCAGTAAAGGCCGCATTCATTGAACATGCAATTTATATTGGTGATGAAAATCTAGATTTCTTATCTACTATCAAAGGTAAGAATGAACTTATCGGTGACCTTATCGCATTGCTTCAATCGCCAGCCAAAAATGTTGTGTCTGGTCTTAAAGGTAGCGGCGCTAAAATCGCTGGTATCCTCAAAACGCTTTCAGAGAAAGCTTAGAATTAAATTAATATTTTTTGAACCTTTTTAAACTTTAATAAAATGGCAGATTTAAAACAAATCGCAGAAACATTGGTTAACCTTACAGTAAAAGACGTTAACGAATTGGCAGACATTCTTAAGAATGAGTACGGTATCGAACCTGCAGCAGCAGCAGTTGCAATGGTTGCTGGTCCAGCAGCTGGAGGTGCAGAAGTGGAAGAACAAACAGCATTTGATGTTGTTTTGAAAGCTTCTGGTCCAAACAAACTTGCTGTAGTTAAGCTTGTTAAAGAATTGACAGGTCTTGGCTTGAAAGAAGCTAAAGATGCAGTTGATGCTGCTCCAACTAACTTGAAAGAAGGTGTTACTAAAGATGAAGCTGATGCATTGAAAGCCGCTCTTATTGAGGCTGGTGCTGAAGTTGAAGTTAAGTAATAACTTTTCCTTTTTATGCTTTAGGCACTGTCTTTTGACTAGTGCCTAAAGCCGTTTTTGCACTTTGTGCTTTTTCGTAATTGTCCTAATTAAATTTTTTAGCCTTGGCGACAACAAACAATCTATCGAAAAGAATTTCTTTTGCCTCGAGCAGAAGTCAATTTGATTATCCAGATTTCTTGGATATCCAATTGAAATCCTTTCAAGAGTTTTTTCAGTTAGAAACAACTCCTGAAAATCGTGAACACGAAGGCCTTTATAAGGTGTTCTCCGAGAATTTCCCAATCACTGATACTAGAAATCAGTTTGTTTTGGAATTCTTGGATTACTTTATCGATCCCCCAAGATACACCATTGAAGAATGTATCGGCCGTGGATTAACTTATAGTGTTCCTCTAAAAGCGAAACTAAAGTTGTATTGTACAGATCCAGAACATGAGGATTTCGAAACTATTGTTCAGGATGTGTATTTAGGTACAATTCCTTATATGACTCCCAAAGGGTCTTTTGTTGTGAATGGTGCTGAACGAATTATCGTTTCACAACTTCACAGGTCACCAGGTGTTTTCTTTGGCCAGTCTAGGCATGCCAATGGAACTAAACTGTATTCTGCACGAGTAATCCCTTTCAAAGGTTCGTGGATAGAATTTGCTACTGACATCAATGGTGTTATGTACGCTTACATCGACCGTAAAAAGAAACTTCCCGTTACGACTTTGTTGCGTGCCATCGGTTACGAAAGCGACAAAGATATCTTGGAGATTTTCGATTTAGCTGACGAAATTAAAGTGAGTAAGTCCGCGATGAAAAAAACGGTTGGACGCCGCTTGGCTGCTCGTGTTTTGAAAACATGGATCGAAGATTTCGTGGATGAAGATACTGGCGAAGTAGTTTCTATCGAAAGAAATGAAATTCTTTTGGATCGTGAAACAGTTTTGGAAGAGTTTCATATTGACCTAATTGTTGACTCTGGAGCAAAATCAATTATTTTGCACAAAGAGAATTCGAACAGCGCTGATTTTTCTTTGATTTATAGTACGCTGCAAAAAGATACTTCGAACTCTGAAAAAGAGGCTGTCGAACATATCTATCGTCAATTGAGAAATGCTGAGCCACCAGATGAGGAAACTGCAAGAAGTGTATTTGATAAACTATTCTTCTCAGATTCTCGTTATGATTTAGGCGAAGTTGGACGTTATAGAATTAATAAAAAACTTTACAAAGACTCTTCTGAACCATCAAGAGTTTTGACTAAGTTGGATATCATTTCGATTATCAAGTATTTGATTGAACTTGTCAATTCAAAGGCTGATGTGGATGATATTGACCACTTAAGTAATAGACGTGTACGTACTGTTGGCGAACAATTATACGCTCAATTTGGTGTTGGTCTGGCAAGAATGGCCAGAACAATCCGTGAGCGTATGAACGTGCGTGATAATGAGGTGTTTACGCCAATTGACCTTATCAACGCTAAAACACTTTCTAGCGTAATCAATTCATTCTTCGGAACAAATCAGTTGTCTCAATTCATGGATCAAACCAATCCGCTTTCGGAGGTGACGCACAAAAGAAGAATGTCTGCACTCGGACCCGGTGGTTTATCTCGTGAACGTGCTGGTTTTGAGGTTCGTGATGTTCACTATACGCACTACGGGCGTTTGTGTACAATCGAAACACCAGAAGGTCCTAACATAGGTCTTATTTCTTCTCTATGTGTTTTTGCTAAAGTGAATAAGCTTGGTTTTATTGAAACGCCATATCGCCAAGTTAAAGACGGTCAGGTACATTTAACGGATGCGCCTATTTATCTTTCCGCAGAAGAAGAAAGTGAAAAAATCATCGCTCAGGCAAATGCGCCAATTGATGCTAAAGGTAAATTCATTAACGATACAGTTAAGGCGCGTCAGGAAGGTGACTTCCCTGTTATTCCTCCAAGCGCAATAAACTTGATGGACGTTGGAACAAACCAAATTGCTTCGATTGCGGCTTCTTTAATTCCTTTCTTGGAGCATGATGATGCCAACCGCGCTTTGATGGGTTCTAACATGCAGCGCCAAGCCGTTCCATTACTGAAACCTCAGTCTCCTATCGTTGGAACAGGTATTGAAAGACTTGTAGCAAGAGATTCTCGTGTTTTGATTAATTCAGAGGGTCCTGGTGTCGTTGAGTATGTTGATGCTAATAAGATTACTATAAAATACAACCTTACGGATGAAGATCATTTGGTTTCTTTCGATGGTGATACGCAGAGCTACAATTTAACGAAATTTCAAAAAACCAATCAAGGTACAACTATCAACTTGAAGCCTATCGTTAAGAAAGGCGACAAGGTAGAAAGAGGGCAGGTGCTTTGCGAAGGATATGCAACGCAAGATGGTGAATTGGCCTTGGGTCAAAACTTGAAAGTGGCATTCATGCCTTGGAAGGGTTATAATTTTGAGGATGCAATTGTAATTTCAGAAAGAGTAGTTCGTGAGGACGTATTTACTTCGATTCATATTGATGAACATTCACTTGAGGTTCGAGATACCAAAAGAGGTATGGAAGAACTTACAGCTGATATACCAAACGTAAGTGAAGAAGCAACTAAGGATTTGGACGAAAATGGTTTGATTCGAGTAGGTGCTGACATCAAAGAGGGTGATATTCTTATCGGAAAAATCACGCCAAAAGGTGAAACGGACCCTTCTCCTGAAGAGAAACTTTTGAGAGCAATCTTTGGCGATAAAGCTGGTGATGTTAAAGATGCCTCTTTGAAAGCTGGGCCTTCTTTTAGAGGCGTAGTGATAAGCAAGAAACTCTTTTCTCGAGCAGTGAAGGATAGAAAATCTAAAGCTCAAGATAAACCAATTTTGGAGCAGTTGGATACTGATTTTGAGAAAGATCATGCAGCATTGAAACAAGAGTTGGTTGTCAAATTGCAAAAACTCCTTGATGGTCAAAAATGCAACGGAGTTTTCAATAATTTCCGTGAGGAATTGATAAAAAAAGGCGTTAAATTTACGGAGAAAGCATTGCTTTCAATCGACTACACCATCGTTAACCCTTCAAATTGGACTACTGATGACGGTGTCAATAAATTGATTCAAAGACTGTTGCACAATTACAACATCAAGTATAACGACATCTTGGGTGTGTACAAGCGTAAAAAGTTTCATATTTCGGTTGGTGACGAATTGCCAGCTGGCATTATAAAACTTGCAAAAGTATTTCTGGCTAAGAAAAGAAAATTAATGGTTGGAGATAAAATGGCAGGTCGCCACGGAAATAAAGGTATTGTTGCCAATATTGTTCGTGAGGAAGATATGCCGTTCTTAGCGGATGGAACTCCTGTTGACATCGTTTTGAATCCATTGGGCGTACCATCTCGTATGAACCTGGGTCAAATCTATGAAACTGTGCTTGGATGGGCAGGTATGAATTTAGGGTTGAAATTTTCAACTCCAATTTTTGATGGTGCTACATTAGATCAGATTGATGGTTACTGCGACCAAGCTGGCATCCCTCGTTCGGGTAAAACATATCTTTATGATGGTGGTACTGGTGAGCGTTTCGACCAAACTGCAACAGTAGGGGTGATTTATATGCTCAAACTGGCACACATGGTAGACGACAAAATGCATGCGCGCTCTATCGGTCCATACTCTCTTATTACTCAGCAACCTCTAGGTGGTAAAGCACAATTTGGTGGTCAGCGTTTTGGAGAAATGGAAGTTTGGGCAATCGAAGCATTTGGTGCTGCAAACATTCTTCAGGAGATACTTACTGTAAAATCTGATGATGTTAATGGTCGTGCAAAAGCTTACGAGTCTATCGTAAAAGGTGATAACATTCCTGAACCTGGTATTCCTGAATCATTCAACGTATTGTTGCATGAACTTCGTGGTCTAGGCTTAAGTATTACAATGGATTAATTAATAGACATTTAACTTTTAAGAGTTTAAAAAATGGCATATAGAAAAGAAACACCGAAAAAGCAAAGTAAATTCTCCAAAATTACAATTTCCTTGGCTTCTCCGGAGCAAATTTTGGAACAGTCTTATGGCGAAGTGTTAAAGCCAGAAACAATCAATTATCGCACATACAAACCTGAGCGTGATGGACTATTCTGCGAGCGAATTTTCGGCCCTGTGAAAGATTATGAATGTCATTGTGGTAAATACAAACGTATTCGTTATAAAGGAATTGTTTGTGACCGCTGTGGTGTTGAGGTAACAGAGAAAAAAGTTCGTCGTGAACGTATGGGACACATTAATTTGGTTGTTCCAATCGCACATATTTGGTACTTCAGGTCTCTTCCAAATAAAATTGGATACATGTTGGGCTTACCAACTAAGAAGTTGGATCAAATCATTTATTTCGAGCGTTATGTTATTATTCAAGTAGGTTCTGCTCAAGGATTGAACGGAGAACAGCTCGAATATCTTCAGTTTTTAACAGAAGACGAGTATCTGGATATTTTGGAAACTTTGCCAAAAGAAAATCAATACTTGCCTAATGAAGATACTAATAAATTCATCGCTAAAATGGGTGCTGAGGCTATTCACGACTTGTTGCAACGTTTGGATTTGAATGAATTGTCTTATGATTTACGTCACAAAGCAAATACTGAAACATCCGTTCAACGCAAGCAAGAGGCTTTAAAGCGTTTGCAGGTTGTTGAAGCAATGCGCGATTCTCAAACGAGAATTGATAACCGTCCTGAATGGATGATCATGCGTGTTATTCCTGTAATCCCACCAGAATTGAGACCTCTTGTTCCGCTTGATGGTGGACGTTTTGCTACATCTGACTTGAATGACTTATACAGACGTGTGATTATTAGAAACAATCGTTTGAAGCGTTTGATTGAAATTAAAGCTCCAGAGGTTATCCTTCGAAATGAGAAACGAATGTTGCAAGAAGCTGTAGATTCTTTATTTGACAATTCTCGCAAAGCGAGTGCTGTAAAAACTGAATCGAACAGACCTCTGAAGTCTTTATCTGATTCGTTGAAAGGTAAACAAGGTCGTTTCCGTCAAAATCTTTTGGGTAAACGTGTAGATTATTCTGCACGTTCGGTAATTGTTGTTGGACCAGATTTGAAATTGCACGAATGCGGATTGCCTAAAAATATGGCGGCCGAACTTTACAAGCCTTTTATCATTCGAAAAATGATTGAAAGAGGTATCGTGAAAACCGTAAAATCTGCTAAGAAAATTGTTGATAAGAAAGAACCAATCGTTTGGGATATTTTGGAGAATGTATTGAAAGGCCATCCAGTGCTTCTCAACCGGGCTCCAACACTCCACAGGTTGGGTATTCAGGCATTCCAGCCTAAACTTATCGAAGGAAAAGCTATTCGTTTGCATCCATTGGTTTGTACGGCATTCAACGCCGACTTTGATGGTGACCAAATGGCGGTTCACCTTCCTCTTGGTAATGCTGCGATTTTGGAAGCACAATTGTTAATGTTGGCCTCTCACAATATTGTGAATCCTGCAAATGGAGCTCCAATTGCGGTACCTTCTCAAGACATGGTTTTGGGTCTTTATTACATGACCAAAGGACGCCGTACAGATGCAGATCGTACGATGAAAGGTGAAGACAAGGTTTATTACTCTCCTGAAGAAGTGGTGATTGCTTTGAATGAGCGTGCATTGGATTTGCATACACATCTTAAAGTGAGAACTTTTGATGTAGATCATGATGGCAATCAAGTGTTGAGGATTATCGACACAACAGCTGGTCGCGTTTTATTCAACGAAGTTGTTCCAAGAGAAGTTGGTTTTATAAATGATGTATTGACCAAAAAGGCTCTTAGAGATATCATTGGTTTGGTATTGAAAGTGAGCGGTACGGCGCGTACAGCTAAATTCTTGGACGAAATCAAAACGCTTGGTTTTAATATGGCCTTTAGCGGAGGTTTGTCATTCAACTTGGATGATATTATTATTCCGAAAGAAAAGGATATCCTTGTAAACAAAGCGAAGGCTGAAGTTGCAGAGGTGATGGTAAATTATAATATGGGTCTTATTACGAATAATGAGCGATATAACCAGATTATTGACATTTGGACGCACACCAATTCTAGATTGACGCATACATTGATGGAACAATTGAAGAGCGATAAGCAAGGTTTCAATAGTATTTATATGATGTTTGATTCTGGAGCACGTGGTTCCAAAGAGCAGATTCGTCAGCTTTCTGGTATGCGTGGTTTGATGGCTAAACCACAAAAATCTGGGGCATCATCACAGGAAATTATTGAAAACCCAATTCTTTCTAACTTTAAGGAAGGTCTCTCGATTCTTGAGTACTTTATTTCGACTCACGGTGCTCGTAAAGGTCTTGCAGATACAGCTTTGAAAACAGCTGATGCCGGTTATTTGACTCGTCGTTTGGTTGACGTGGCTCAAGATGTAATCATCAATGCCGAAGATTGTGGAACACTTAGAGGTTTATTGGCTATCGAATTGAAGAAGAATGACGAGGTTGTTGAAACTTTGTACGAACGTATTCTTGGAAGAACAAGTCTTAATGATATTTATGCTAGCACTGGAAATCTAGTTGTTGCAGCCGGAGAAGAAATTTCTGAAGATATTGCAGATAAAATCATCAAAGACGGTATCGACGAAGTAGAAATTCGTTCTGTTTTAACATGCGAAATGCGTCGGGGTGTTTGTGCTAAATGTTATGGTCGAAATTTGGCCACTCACAATGCAGCACAAATTGGTGACACAGCAGGTGTGATCGCGGCGCAGTCTATTGGTGAGCCAGGTACACAACTTACGCTGCGTACTTTCCACGTGGGTGGTACTGCATCGAATATTGCTGACGAGAACTCGTTAAAAATGAAATATGACGGTGTCTTGGATATTGAGGAGTTGAGAACAGTCACGAAAAAAGATGCAGAGGGCAATGAATATAATGTTGTTCTTGGTCGATCTGCAGAAATGCGATTGTTGGATGCCAAATCTAAGGCAATTCTTGCTACGGCGAACATCCCTTACGGTTCAATTATGCTTGCTGAAAACGGAGCTAAAGTGAAAAAAGGTGATACGGTTTGTAAGTGGGACCCGTATAACGCGGTTATTCTTTCCGAATTTAAAGGTAAGGTTGCATTTGATAATGTTACTGAAGGTATAACTTTCCGTGAGGAAGTGGATGAGCAAACTGGATTTACCGAAAAGGTTATTATTGAATCGAGAGACAAAAAGAAAAACCCTGAGATTCAGATTGTGGATACTAAAACTAAAGAAGTTTTAAGATCTTACAGTATTCCAGTAAACGCGCATGTTATTGTGAACAATGGCGATAAATTGGAAGCTGGTGATATCTTGGTTAAAATTCCTAGAGTTTCAGGAAAGACAGGTGATATCACGGGTGGTCTTCCACGTATTACTGAGCTTTTTGAAGCGCGTAATCCGTCAAATCCAGCGGTTATCTCTGAGATTGATGGTATTGTGAGCTTTGGTAAGATTAAGCGAGGAAATAGAGAGATTTCTGTTGAATCTCGCTCCGGTGAAATTCGCAAATATTTGGTGCCTCTTTCTAAGCATATTCTTGTTCAAGAAAATGACTTTACTAAGTCTGGTGCTCCTCTTTCGGATGGCGCTGTTACACCAAACGATATTCTCTACATTCAAGGACCAACTGCGGTACAAGAATATCTCGTGAATGAAGTTCAAGAGGTGTATCGTTTGCAGGGTGTGAAAATTAACGATAAACATTTTGAGGTAATTGTGCGTCAGATGATGCTTAAAGTTGAAATTCAAGATGCAGGTGATACAAGATTCCTTGAGGGGCAATCGGTTCATAAAGCAGACTTCATGGATGAGAACGATAACTTATTTGGAATGGTGGTCGTTTTGGAATCTGGTGATTCATCTGAATTGAAATCAGGTCAAATTATTTCTGCACGTAAATTGAGAGACGAAAACTCAAGATTGAAGCGTGAAGACAAGAAATTGGCTACAGCTCGTGAGGCGATTTCTGCAACATCTAAACCGTTGTTACAAGGGATTACAAGAGCATCTCTTCAGACGCAAAGCTTTATCTCTGCGGCATCCTTTCAGGAAACGACGAAGGTGTTGAATGAGGCAGCAATCTCTGGAAAAGTTGACCACTTGTTAGGATTGAAAGAAAACGTAATTGTTGGACATTTGATTCCTGCAGGAACTGGTATGAGAAGATTCCAAGATGTAGAATTCAGCACATCAGTTGAAATTGCTGAATAGAATTTAAAATTGATTGATACAGGCAGGGCTTAGGTCCTGCCTTTTTTTTCTTAAATTTGCAACTATGAACAAACCAGAAAATCACATTGACATTGAACTTACCGAAGACATTGCTGTAGGTCAATATGCAAACCTTGCAATTATTACCCATTCACAAAATGAGTTTATTATAGACCAAGTTCAATTGATGCCAGGAATGCCTAAGGGAAAGGTGAAGTCGAGAACGATTATGACTCCTCAGAATGCAAAGCGCTTGATGTTGGCGTTAATTGATAACGTTAAAAAGTTTGAAGCTATTCATGGCGAATTGAAACTTGGCGACCAAGCGGGTTTTGTTCCTCCAATGAATTTTGGAGGCTCAAATAATCAGGCTTAATTTAAAGAGATTTTGTTCTACCCCCATCTACTGGAATGTTTATTCCATTGATGTAAGACGCCGCATCTGAAGCTAAAAAGGCAACTGCAGCAGCTATTTCATTGGCTTGTGCTAATCTTTTCATGGGCGATTCTGCGGCCATTTCATTAAACACATCTTGTACATCTATGTCTAGCGCATCCGCTTTGGTTTGAGCAAGAATTTGTAAGCGACTCGTCATAGTAGCCCCTGGAAGTACATTGTTTACAGTAATGTTGTGTGGTCCCAATTCAGTGGCAAGTGTTTTACTCCAATTAGCAACAGCGCCACGAATTGTATTAGAGACCCCTAAATTTGGAAGCGGTTGTTTTACACTTGTTGAGATGATGTTGATGATGCGCCCTTCTCCAGATTCTTTCATACCAGGAATAAGCGTTGTAGCCAATATGTGATTGCAAATTAAATGCTGGTTAAAGGCACTAATGAACTCGGAAATTGTTGCTGTAGTGATTGCTCCACCTTTTGGTCCGCCCGTGTTGTTAATCAAAATCTGAGCAACGTTTCCTTTATTCACCCATTTTTTGATTGCCGTCTCTACGCTTATAGGTTGAGAAAAATCTGCAACAAGTACTTCGTTGTTCAGATTATTAATGCTATCCATTTCTTTGCGCACTTCCTCCAATTTCTCCAAATTTCTGGCAACTAATACAATTTTATTACCTTGCATGGCCAAAGCCTTTGCGCATTCGTATCCTATACCTTGACTTGCGCCACAAACTACTGCTGTTTTCATCTTAAATTCTTTTATTTCTGTTTCAATAAATTCGTGTATCTCAAATTAGTTGTGCGTAATTCGAAGAGTGAAATCATTGTAAATCACCAAAGAATCAATATTTGCTGATTATGTTGTAAAACTATACAGAATTTTTATTCTGCCCGTAATTCTCACTGAATTAGTTCATAAAGACAACTATATTATTTTTCAACCATTTAATGAATTACATTGACAGTTGTCAATATAGTCAATAAAACTGAATTATCATTATATTTGCTCTCCCTAAAAAAATGATCAAATTGGAAATTGCAGCCGAAACAAAGAAATCTGAGATTAAGACGAATAAAGAGCAAATCAGAAAAGCCTTCGAATTGATGGCGACTGCTAAAACTCTTGCTGAAAAATATGAGGCAAATGCTAAGGTCACAGCTAAATATGTTCATGCCACATCTCGTGGGCACGAAGCTATTCAATTGGCTACTGCGATGCAATTGACACAGAATGATTGGGTTTCTCCATATTACCGCGATGACAGTATTTTACTAGGTATTGGGATTACGCCTTTTGAGTTGATGCTTCAGGTTTTTGCCAAAAGAGACGACATTTTTAGTGGTGGAAGAACATATTATGCGCATCCTTCACTGAATCGAGACAATATGCCGAAAATCCCGCATCAATCCTCGGCAACTGGAATGCAAGCCATTCCTACGACAGGTGTGGCTATGGGAATTCAATACAAAGAGAAATTTTCATTAAATTTACCTGATGGCCCAAAACCGGTTGTAGTTTGTTCTCTTGGTGATGCATCATGCACAGAAGGCGAGGTATCCGAGGCTTTTCAAATGGCAGGATTGAAGCAGTTTCCTATTATTTATTTGGTTCAAGATAATGAATGGGATATTTCAGCAAATGCGAAAGAAATTCGGGCTCAAGATATTTCAAAATTTTCGCAAGGTTTTGAAGGAATTGAATTGCGTACCATTGATGGTAGTGATTTTGATTTATGCTATCAAACCATGCAAGAGGTAATTAATATTGTAAGAGAGGAAAGAAGACCTTTCATTGTTCATGCTAAAGTTCCTTTATTGGGGCATCATACTTCAGGGGTTCGAAAAGAGTGGTATCGCAATGATTTGGAAGAGCATGCGCTCCGCGATCCGTATCCTAAACTTCGAAGTTTGATGCTTGAAGTTGGTTTTGGAGAATCCGAAATTCTGGCTATCGAAACTTCATGTAAGGTTTTGGTAGATGCGGATTATGAACGAGCGTTTAATGCTCCGGATCCTGAACCGAATTCAGTTACCGATCATATTTTTGCACCAACTCCGATTACGGAAGAAAGAGGAACAAGAAGTCCGGAAGGTAAAAAACCAACCGTGATGGTAGATAGTGCACTTTTTGCGATGAGAGAAATTTTATCCAAGCATCCTGAGGCCTTGCTTTACGGTCAAGATGTTGGTGGAAGATTGGGTGGTGTCTTTAGAGAGGCGGCTACTTTGGCTCAACAATTTGGGGACGATCGCGTGTTTAATACACCAATTCAAGAGGCATTCATTATCGGTTCAACACTCGGTATGGCCTGTGTGGGTTTAAAACCAATTGTAGAGGTGCAATTTGCCGATTATATCTGGCCAGGTTTGAATCAGCTATTTACAGAACTTAGTCGCTCTTACTATTTATCAAATGGCAAATGGCCCGCATCGGCGGTAATTCGCGTACCAATTGGTGCTTATGGTTCTGGCGGACCTTACCACTCTTCAAGTGTTGAATCTGTAGTTACGAATATCAGAGGAATAAAAGTTGCTTATCCCTCAACAGGAGCCGATTTGAAAGGACTCTTAAAATCGGCTTTTTATGATCCAAATCCAGTTGTTATTTTTGAGCATAAAGGATTGTATTGGTCTAAAATTTCTGGTACAGAAAGCGCAGCAACTATTGAGCCAGATGAAGATTATGTGATTCCATTTGGGAAGGCACGCATCGTTCAAGAGGCGAGTGAGGATAAAATTAATTCTGGTCAATCTTGTGTAGTTATTACCTATGGAATGGGGGTCTATTGGACGCTAAAGGCTGCTCAAAATTTTCCAGGTCAGATTGAAATTATAGACTTGAGAACATTGAATCCATTGGATACTGAAACGATGTATGCAGCCGTTAGAAAACACAGCAAGTGTATGTTAGTAACGGAAGAATCCGTTGAAGCCACTTTCACCTTAGGTTTAGCTGCAAGAATTCAAGAAAATTGCTTTGAGTATTTAGACGCGCCAATTATTACTGTTGGATCTATTGATACACCGGCAATTCCCTTGAACTCGATTTTGGAAAGCACGCTTTTGCCAAATGCCGAAAAGGTCGAGGCCAAAATAAAAAAGCTGCTCGATTATTAGGAGCAGCTTTCTGAGTATTTAGTTTGAATTGAAGAACTACATTTTTATGTATGCTGGGCTCAATGTGCCGCGCACGTTCTTTCCTAAACCAAGCATAAGTTCATTTGAGATAAATCCTAAGAATCTAGGGTAATAATATGCAATAATAGCAGCTTGATCGCTTTTTGATCTTGGGTTATCTACAAATCGTCCAGTTTTTAATTCATACTCACGAACCACAGTGTTTATGACTTTAACGTTTGTAGGATTTTGATCTCTTGATATGGCACCCGTATTGGTTCTTTCTGATGCAATTGTATTGTAGCGGCAAAATACTTTTATGCCGTCGCTCCAAAAATATATTTGCTTGATTTCATCTTGGTCTTTATAATTGTTTAGAGTAGATTTGTCCAAGTTTGATTGTATTGAATCACTCCATAATAATCTTTTGAAACCAACGTAACAGTAGATATATAATTTTTCCGTGCCATTTTCATCTTGGTTAATTGCGTCGACATCATTATTTGTATTGTTTGAATTTGATTCATTTCGCAGTTGCTCCTCTTTTCTTCTCAGCTGTTCCTCTTCACTCATTCCATTAGCGCCGCTGCCTGAAGTGGCGGAAAGTGATGGTTTAGTACTTGGCGAGTTTTGAGTACTTGGCGAGTTTTCTCTTACTGTGATTTTTTCATTTCTTGAGAGTACAATTATGCTAATGTCATTGCTGAGAGTTAGCCATGAGTGAAGTTTTAATCCTGATTTAATTCTAATGTCCAGGGGATCTGAATTGGCAACAACTCCTTGATCACCATGAACTGCAAGGCGCATAAAATTTGTTTTTCTTTCGTCACTGTTCGTTTTTACTATACCAATAATTTGTATAGTTTGCGTTTCATCGATGTACGATTTGAGAGTTGAGAAATATCTATCTTCATTTTCAAATAAAACTATTTTACTGAGTTTATTTTCTTTTAGATTAGTACAGTCTATTTTGAAAATTGCTGTTTGAATAACATCCTTTTTTACATTTATTTGATGTACTGCGCTTAGTGTTCCTCTACGATTCAAATGAACGCTGTGTGGTGAATCACCAGCTAATTTCTCTTCAAAAATCATGGTTTTGCTGTCGATTTTGCTAGAATTTAGATCCATGTAGATTATCTGAGACTCTGACTTGTTTTCTAAATTTGCACTGCGGAAAATATATATTGCAGAGAAATCGGCTTGCGCAGTAGCGGTAAACGTGAATGTTGGGTTTTCTTTATTTTTGTCTTGGTAATTATGAATGTTTCGATTTTTTAATTCGCCATTTTCATAATTGTACGTGTGTAAAAATATAGTTCTAGTCTTTTTTGCTGCATCATAAACTGATTCAAAAAATCTGAATTCATTTCGCGTCAAATGATGTCCGAAGAAATAAGGATTTGACTTGTTAATTCCAGAAATAAGAACTTTTTTAGAACTTTGACTTTGATGAGTTAACAAATTGATGTAATATTGATTGACTTGATCTTTCTTTTTGACTTTTTCAAAAATTATCGAGTATTGTTTATTAGAAAACATTTCTAAATTGTCGATGTTGTTGTCTATTGTACTTTTGTCAATGTCATCAGTAACTTGAGCACTCGTTAGAAAAACAAAGTTCACCAACAAGGTGATTGTCATAATTATTCTCATAAATTTTATTTTAATAGTTTTTATAAAATCCAACTTTTCTAATTACCTCAGAATTGAATGAGTTAGGCTAGCAAATGTACAAATTAAAATAAGTATTACCGGTCTTATTTTTTTGAGAACCCTAATATTTTTGAGGCTGTTAAAGTGATGATTTTTAAATCTTCAAATATTCCTGAATTTTTTAGATATTTTTGATTGATTCTAATTTTATCGGGCATAATTTCTTCGATGTAGGATTTTTCCGGATTCGATGACTTGCCTAAAATTTCACTTTCATTGAAATATTCCAAGGAGGCATAGTCTGTAATTCCTGGTTTCACACTCAAGATTTTTCTTTGCTCGTTGCTGTATAAGTCTGTATATTTTTTCACTTCTGGTCTTGGTCCTACAATCGACATTGTGCCCATTAAAACATTTAAAAATTGAGGCATTTCATCAAGTTTATATTTTCGGATAAACGCACCAGAACGTGTTATTCTTTTGTCGTTCATACCTACAGTTAACAAACCAGATTTATCAGCATTTTTGCGCATTGAGCGAAATTTGAAAAGTTGGAATGGTTTACCATGTTTTCCTATGCGCTCTTGAAAGTACAAGATACCACCTCTAGATTCAAGTGCAATAACAATTGCAATCAGTAAACCAAAAGGTAAAAACAAAAGCAAAGCGATTAGCGAAACAAATATGTCTAAAAGACGCTTCAACATTTTATAAGTTCACAGATTCTACAACGGCATGAATGACATCTTCTACATCTTCATCGCTCAAATCATAATAGACAGGCAGCGAAATTTCATTTGAATAATTATCAAATGATATGGGATATTTATTCATATCAAAACCTAAGTTTTTGTACGCAGATAAGAGCGGTAATGGTTGAAAATGAACGTTCACAGACACTCCTTTATCGAAAATTCGTTGCATAATGGCATCTCGTTCGTTCTCTGATGTATTTTTGATACGCAACATGAATAAGTGGTAAGATGATTCTCTGTTTTCATCTTTATAAATGGGTAAGTGTGCCCAAGCATACGTCGTAAATGCAGCATGGTATTTCTCAAAAATTTGTTTACGTCTTGGCAAATTTTCTGAATCATAGCGACTCAATTCTATCAATCCTATGGCCGCTTGAATGTCAGTCATATTGCATTTAAATCCTGGTTCAACAACATCATAGCGCCAATTCCCTAGTTGACTTTTCGCAAGTGCATCTTTTGATTGCCCGTGAAGTATTTTAATGCATAGTGCTTTGTAAATCTCTTCAGTATCAAAAGGTTCCAAAAGATTTAGGCAAATGGCTCCACCTTCTGCGGTTGTTAAATTTTTTACTGCGTGAAATGAAAACACTGTAATATCCGCCAAGCTACCCGATTTTTTTCCTTTTGAGGTGGCGCCAAAACTATGAGCCGCATCAGACAATACAGCAATACGGCCTAATTTCTTTTCAAAATCATTTTTTGGAATGAATTGATTTTTAACATCCTCTGCATTCACCAAATCATATATAGCATCATAATCACAGGGTAACCCAGCGATATCAACGCCCATAATCGCTTTCGTGTTTGGGGTAATGGCTTTTTTTATAGCGTCAATGGAAATGTTGAAATCATCTTTATTGATATCCACCATTACCGGTTTAGCTCCACAATGCAGAATAACGTTGGCACTTGCGCAATAGGTATAGGCGGGAATTATTACTTCATCACCAGATTCTATGCCCATCCAACGCAGTACAATTTCCATGCCTGCTGTCCAAGAATTTACCGCTACAGCATGCGGAACGCCGCAATAGGCAGCAATTTGTTTTTCAAATTCTTTGGTTCTTGGTCCAGTTGTTATCCATCCACTTTCTAGTACGTCTTGTACTGCTTTTTTGATTTTTGCGTCAATTCTAGGAGGAGAAAACGGAATGCTTTTTTTCATGATACGTATAGCTGTGGCACAAAGTTAAAATTTCTAAATTATAAACGGATTATAAGTCCGTCTTCTGCTAGTTGAACCTGGTCAAAATGAGCTTTTGCCTCTTCGAGGTGCAAATCGAATGTTCGGTATCGCGATGAGAAATGACCCAACAATAGACGTTGGACTTGGGCTAATTTGGCAATTTTGCCCGCATCAGAGGCTGTAGAATGATAGGTTTGCTTAGCGCGTGCTCTATGTTCTTCCGTAAACGTGGCCTCGTGATAAAGCAAATCTGAGTTGAGGATATGAGGGATTATTTTCTCGGCATATTTGGTATCTGAACAATACGCATATTTTTTTGGTTGAGTAGGTTCTAGCAATAAGGATTTATTTGGAATGACCACTCCATTGCTTTTAACTATATCCATTCCTTTTTTGATTTTTGGAATATCGGAAAGATTCAATTGATGCTCGTCGAATACGGATTTGTTCAACTTGAATTGGTTAGTTTTTTCTGTGATTAAATAACCGTGCGTTGGTATTCTATGGTTTAAAGGAAAGCATTTTATTTCCATTTTTTTATCTTCGAAAACAATTATTTCTGAAGGATAACTAAGGGCTATAAATTCAAGTCCATAATTGAGTTGATGTCCTCCAATTTCTAATTGTGGCCTTATAAGCTGTTCAAGTTCAGTTGGACCAACAATCCTTAGTTTTTTTTCTCGACCCAACAAGTGCATAGAAGAGAGCAAACCAACTAGGCCAAAATAATGATCACCATGCAGGTGCGTTATGAGAATGACATCAATTTTCTGAAACTTGACTTGAAATTTACGCAGTTGAATTTGTGTTCCCTCAGCGCAATCTATTAAAACATAACTGTTGTTGCATTCCACAAAATGTGAAGATGGATTTCTTTGAATGGTTGGCAGTGCTGATCCAGAGCCTAAAATGGTTACCTCGAATTTCATTGAAAGTCGAGAAATAAATTAAACAGTAGTATAAGAGAGAGCAGAATCGACGGTTTCTTTGATATTAAAAACCCTGTCCAATTGAGCAATGGAAATGATTTTAGAAACTGCATTTTGAAGTCCGCAAATGATAAAAGAACCACTTGCATCACGGCATAATCTGTGCCCAATTAATATTGCGCTCAGTCCTGAAGAATCACAATACTTTATAGATGATAAATCTAGAATCACTTGATTTATGCCTTCTTTGTTTAGATTAACAAAAATCGTTTTTAATTCTGGACCTGAGGCTCCGTCGAGCATATCTACGTGTGCCTGAATGACTGTATACTTGCCGCTAGTATTTGTAGTAAATTTCATAGTGCCTTGTCTTGTTTGTCAAAATTAGAAATATTTTCCATAACGAACATAGATAAAGCGATTAACGTTCGATTTTTGATGCCAATAAATAGGTCACTGCCATTCTTATTGCCACACCGTTCTCTACTTGATCTAATATGATGGCGTGTTTCCCATCGGCAACCTCTGACGTAATTTCTACGCCTCGATTAATGGGTCCTGGGTGAAGAATCACCAATTCCTTATCTAGAGAATCAAGTATTTCTCGATTTAGACCAAAGAGCATGGCATATTCTCGAAGTGATGGGAAGTATTTGATATCTTGCCTTTCGAGTTGAATTCTTAGAACATTGGCTACATCGCACCATTCTAAGGCCTTGCGTATGTTGTGCTCGACTTTCACTCCCAAACTTCCAATGTGCTTAGGGATAAGCGTTGTTGGGCCACAAACCATCACTTCTGCACCTAGTTTTTGAAGGCAGTAAATATTTGATAATGCCACCCTAGAGTGAAGAATGTCGCCGAGGATTACAACTTTCTTTCCTGCAACCTCGCCAAGTTTTTCTCTGATAGAATAAGCATCGAGTAGCGCTTGAGTAGGATGTTCATGTGTCCCATCACCAGCGTTAATAATAGTAGCCTTCACGCGTTCGGATAGAAACTTTGCCGCTCCAGGATTGGGATGGCGCATTACGACCATATCCACTTTCATGGCCAAGATATTATTTACAGTATCAATGAGGGTTTCTCCTTTTTTTACCGATGAAGCAGATGCTGAGAAATTGATAATGTCTGCGGATAATCTTTTTTGTGCTAGCTCAAACGAGATACGGGTTCTGGTTGAATTTTCGAAAAATAAATTGGCAATCGTAATATCGCGCAGTGAGGGTACCTTTTTGATAGGTCTATTTATGATTTCCTTAAATGAATCGGCAGTCGTGAAAATCAATTCAATGTCTTCAAGAGTTAAATCTTTAATCCCGATTAGGTTTTCTACGCTTAGATTATTCATGCCCTTCTTTTGGTGTAAACAGTATCACTTGATTTTTTCCTTCAATCTCAAGCCATTCAACAGATACTCTTTCTTGAGTTAAAGTATCGACAGCTTTTCCTATATAATCTGCTTGAATGGGTAGTTCTCTACGAAACCTGCGGTCTATAACAACAAGTAATTCCACACTTGAGGGACGACCGAAGGCAAGCAATGCGTCTAAGCCTGAACGAATCGTTCTTCCGGTATAGAGAACGTCGTCTATGAGTACCACACGCTTTTTTTCAATGCTAAAATCAATATTTGTTACGCTTGGAATAAGCGGTTTTTCTCTTCTTCGAAAATCATCTCTGAAAAACGTAATATCAAGTGTGCCACATCGTATTTGATTACCCAATTCATTCTCTAAGATTTCTTTGAGTTTAGTCAATACTTGAATGCCTCGAGGTTGCAAGCCAATTAATACTGTTTCACTAAAATCGTTGTGGTTTTCAATCAGTTGGTGAGAAAGCCTTCTTAAAGTAAGATCAAAGTGTTGTTCATTCAAAATCACTTGTTTCTTCATCAGTTCGCTTTTCCAAATTGTTTGACTGCTGCAAAGCTAATGATTTTCATCAGAATTTGATGCAATTTTTTATCGCAGCTGCTTATCAGGGACTGATTTGTGCAGCACGCTGAAATATCTCAGATCATTTTTCTTCGAGAAGCTGAATATAGGTTTTGTTCTAAGTATCGAAATGCTTCGTTTACAGTGCTGATATGGACATAATTTGAATAGAATTTTGAAAATAGCGAACTGTAATTTTAAAGTTATTTCCGTTATGAGAAAACTTCAGCTCATGAATTTTTCTCTTGTCTGAATCGAGATCGATATGAACAGTCTCGGCCGATCCATTCTTTTTCAAACTTTCATGAATATCATTTCTCGTCAATTGATAAAGATTAAAGTCATTTGCCGCGTCTTCGTGAATACTCACATAATTACTATCGCCAGGCACATGGATGATTGGTAACCAAAAATTCGGATTTTTAGTATCGGCGCGTTGCAATTCGTGTGCATGCTTTACAATACTCATTACGCCATCAGTTTCAAGTAAAACATGAAAATACAGTGACTTTTTTTTACTGTCTTCAAATGAAAAGAAATATGATTTGGGCTCTCCTTTTCTAGCACTCAGGCCAAAATTTATTTTACCAGATTGGATGGCGGTTTTGTATAAACTATCACTTAGTTGAACACCTTTTGTTATCGAACTTGTATCAATAACTATAATTTGACTGAAAATAGATGCTTTTACACGGTGTTCTGGAAGCCAGCTGCATCCTCTTCCTCCAAAGAAAATTGCAACAAACAATATGCCAATTGATAGGCCAATGCCGTAATACATTAAACGTCTCCAAATAGATTTCATTCGTAAAATTTGTTGTGTAAAATTAAGGATTATTCTTTTATCAGTTCGGCTTAGTTTGTTTTTGAACTTGTGTTCGTGGAAATATATTTGTACAGAATTTTTTCAACCGATTCAGCAGTTTTTTTCCAGTCAAAGAATTTAGAACGTTCAATTCCTTTGAGGATTAGGTCTTGGCGCAGTGTTACGTTACTTACAATAGAAATCATCCCGTTGCATATATCTGAGTAATCGAATGGATCAATGGTGTAAGCTGCATTTCCAGCAATTTCTTCGCATGCTGTGTTTCTAGCAACAACTACTGGACAAGCGCATGCCATAGCTTCAATAATGGGTATTCCAAATCCTTCAAAGTAGGAGACGAACATAAGTGCCTCAGCATTTTGATAGTATTCAATCAATTCTTGAACTGAGGCATACGGTTTAAAGATTACATCTGATTGAAATACTAGCGCATTCAGCGTGTTTTTCATTTCATCGTTCCAAAAGTATGGATCACCAATTACGAGTAGTTGATGCGCGGAGTTCATTTGTTTTTTGAAATCGTCAAAAGCTAAAAGAAGACGTTTTAAGTTTTTTCTAGGGTGTATAGACCCTACAAAAAGGAAATAAGGTTTTTTATCATTCGGGTTGCTTGTTGTCTCTTCTTTAGGTTTAAAGTGTTCCGAAACTCCGTTGAAAGCTATTGAAATTTTTGATTCATCGATTTTATAGGTTTTAATGATGTCATTTTTTGAAAATTCAGAAACGGTAATGATGTCGCTTGCTTTTTGCGCAAATCTCGGAAAATATTTTCTCAAGTACCTAGAATGGTGGGGTTTCAAATCTTCTGGGTAATGTTCAAAATTCAAGTCATGAATGACACTGATTTGAGGTATATCAGTTTTCAGTGATAAATAGCCATCAGGAGAAATAAATACATCTATATTGTTCTTTTTAAGAAATGATGTCACAGAGACATTGAACCACCAACGAAAGAGTAGGGGATGCCTGGCTTGCGGTCGCAACACGATAGGTTTAACATTACTAGAAAACACAAAAGATGGATCGTAAGCTCTATCAAACAAGAAGTAAAATTGAATGTTCGGATTTCTTTCAGCGAGCTGTTTAGAAACATAATAGGTGAACCAACCAAACCCTTCTAGTTTGTTTTTTAACAAAAATCGGGTGTTGATGGCGACTTTTTTCATTGCGTTTACGCAGTTCTAATTTTTTCAGCAATTGCAGCCAAAACATCTTGATGTGGTGACAATTTGTGCTTTGAGAAGTCCATATCAGACAAGGTGTTGATAGGAATTAGGTGAATGTGAGCATGTGGAACTTCAAGTCCGATTACTGTAACGCCAATACGCTTACAGGGTAAAACTTTTTTTATTTTTACAGCAACATGTTTTGAGAATACGATCATTTCTGCAAGCAAATCGTCGTCAATGTCAAAAATATAATCGATTTCTTGTTTTGGGATAACTAGAGTATGTCCTTCTTTGAGTGGTGTAATGTCTAAGAATGCCAAAAACTTATCGCTTTCAGCAATTTTATGGCAGGGCAATTCTCCTGAAACGATTTTTAAAAATATGCTAACCATGCTTATCTTGAAATTTCCATTATTTCAAATCGTGTAATGCCAGCTGGTGTGTGCACATCGGCTACATCGCCAACTTTTTTCCCCAATAAGCCTTTCCCTATAGGGGAGTCTACAGATATTTTTTTATCTTTGAGATTCGCCTCGTTTTCGGCTACCAGTTTATATTCCATGAGCATACCGTTGCCTAAGTGTTTAATTTTCACTTTAGATAAAATTAAGGCTTTCGAGTTGTCTAATTGACTTTCGTCAACCAAGCGTGCATTGGAAATGATTTCTTCCATTTTGGATATCTTCAATTCCAAGAGACCTTGAGCTTCTTTAGCAGCATCATATTCAGCATTTTCTGACAAATCACCTTTATCTCTAGCTTCAGCGATTTGTTGAGATATTGCAGGTCTCTGAACGGTTTTCATATTATGAATATCATCCTTCAATTTTTTTAGACCTTCTGCTGTGTAGTAATTAAAAGCCATAATTTGATATCTAGTGGGTTAAACAAAAAAGATGAGAGCCCTAAAAGGACTCTCATAGTACAAATATAGTAGAATAATATTACTTCAATGAAATCGTTAGACCAAATGTGTTGATTGGTCCGAAAGGTGAAGATAAGCGAACTGCATATTCAAAACCAATAGGTGTTTTATTGGGTCCAACAAGTCCGTCAACTGAGAAACCGGCAGTTAGACCAGTAAGAGCAGATCTTCTTAGAGATGAGCTCAACAAGCCTCTTTCATAAATATAGCCTGCTCTGATATTGAATTGAAAATTCTTATCATTTGTAAAAGCGTAATCTACGCCAGCGCTGTAGTTGTCGTAAGAGAACGAGTTAGCCAAAAAGGCTAGAGCTACAGTAAGTTTTTGCTTAGTTCCAAAGAAAAAGTCATAAGCACCACCAATACTAAGTGAAGATGGCATTTCGAATGCTGCACTTCTTTGTTCTAAGGTAAAAGGCTCTGTGCTATTGGAGTTTACAAAACTTACTTGACTGGCCAAACCATCACCGCGATAACGCATTACTGGTCCGATGTTTTTAAGAGCAATACCAAATTTGACATGCTCACGTTCGCCAGTTACATAACGAATACCGGCATCTAAAGCTACCCCAGTTGCTTTTAAGTTGTCTACACCTTCACTGTTTACTTTAAAGTTGATACCACCATAAATTCTACTTGAGAATTCACGTGCATATCCAAAGTTGAAGATATTATAACGTGGAGAAAAAGTACTACCGTCACCTTCTGGGTTGTCAACAAATGTTCTTGGGATATCGCCAAAACTCATAGATTGAATACTCACCGCAATCACACTTTCGTCTGAAATGCGCTGTGCTAATCCAGCAGCATAAAATTGCACGCCAGCGTTGCCCAACCAATTTGTAAAGTTGAATTTAATTTGTGTTCTGTCTGTGAAAGCCAAACCAGCAATATTCATGAATTGGGCTTCAAGTCCAGTAGTGTAAGCTACACCAGCACTCCCTGCCGCTAAGCTTCTTGCCCAAGGATTTACCATAAGATGAGAAGCACCTGCAGACCCAACGCGGTCTTCATTTCCGGCAAAAGCGGCTGTCGAAGTTAAACAAAGGCCACTTAGAGCGACTGATTTCAAGAAGTAGTTAAATTTCTTCATAAGTTATTTTTTTCTACTAGGGTTATATGAATTTCAAAATCCGGAGCACCTTGATAGCGCCCCGGAATGGTATAATTTTTATAAGTTTTGGAAGTCAGGCTGACGCATTCCACCAAACCATTTCAATACACGTTCGCCGATACCTGGTACATTTACATGTATTAAGTAGACACCACCTGCAATCGGAATTCCTTTGTGGTTTTTTAAATCCCAATCGATAGAAGTGATTGGACTGTCTTTATCGAAAGCACGAATTAGTTTACCTTGAATGTTATAAATGTTAATTTGACATTTATCAGGCAAGTTTGTAATTTTAATTCGATTATCAATTCTATCTCTTTCGTATTGAGAATAAGCGTAGTATGGATTTGGAACTACATTAATCATGTCAAGAACTTCAACAAGAGCTAAGTTTTGTCCGACGTCAGTAGCTATTTTATCCATATTCCATTCGAATGCTGGGCGACCTGCGTTGTCATTACTCATCACGAAGTTTTCAAATCTTTTCTTAACGCGAATTCTGATGGTAACATCAGTTTCTAATAATTGGCGATTTGGTGCAAGTATTGGATATGCTACCCACATTACGCTTTGCCAAGCATCTCTATTAGCGGTAGCATTCGTGCCACTAATGTTGTTGTAGAAAGTCAAACCGTTGTCATGAATAGGCATTCCAGAACCGTTGATATCTTCACCGATTACATAAATCACATGCTGTCCACCAAATAAAGGATTAAATACGTTATCGAACAGTCTTGATGTTGGATTCCAAAGCATATCGGTACCATTTTGACCACCAAGGAAGGAGTTCTCACCAAAGGCAATATTCAAACGTCTACCAGTTTCAACATCAATAGCGTATCCTGGGAACCAACCCATACCTGTTGCAGAAACTGATTCACCTTCATCAGCATTGTAACCAGCTTGACCTGAGAATCTTCCATTTTTATCAACTGAAGCTCTTGCTCTTGGTTTACCAGTGTTGGCTTGGCCTTGAGCTAATGCTTGTTCTTGGCACAATTCAACAACAACTGATCTAGTCCATTTAGATTTATCTGCGGTGATCACAATATCTACGCCATTTGCAGATGCAATTCTCGCCCGTTCTTGTGCTCCTGATATATTGAGATTAGGATTTCCTCCGATTGGCGCAGCAGGACCACAGTTTCTAATTAAACTGAAGTGTGTTACCGTTCCACTCAATAAATTTTCATATTCTTCATCTTTGTCTTTAGCTAAATCAGAATAGCATGGCTCGTCTTCGTTCTCTGTTTCACCTGATAGTATCCAGTTTGTAGGTTCGGGACCGTCTGTGTCTGGCACACCAACTAACCAAGCCTTACTTGAATCAGCGAAGTCTATGGTAGCTTCAATAGGTTCAGTAATTGCGTTTTGAGATATTGGTAAGCACCCAATACAGAAACCATAATCGTATTGCTCAATGTTTACAGAAACACCCCAATCAGGAATTATTTGTTCATTGCCAATTTTAATAGTTCTTTCTGACGGTATACTTTCTAATAGTTGACCGTCTTTCACATCGTATCTATCAATGACCCAGCTTGCAGTGTCAATTGACGAATTAGTTGTACCGAAATTCACGAAGCGCAATTCAAAATGACCTGGTTGAACATTGAGAGGATCAACAACCTTAACAGCAATCGGACCTCTATTCAATGCATACTTTGGTCGTTGCACAAAATTATTGGCAAGAATCTCGTTGATTGTAGTAGGATGTAGGTCTGTGTTCAAGCCCATATTTCCACGACCATCAAGTCGTGTGATTTCTGGTTGAGTGCCATAAGCCGTGTAGGAGAAAGTCCCTCCTAATTCGGGCATCGGATTGTGAGGAACACCTCCAACGCTTTTAATGGCTTGACCATCCCATGCCATACGGGAAGCTATGTATGGCATTTTTTGACCATCAAAGTTTTCTGCATTAGCCGCATAGGGTTTAAATTCATTGAACGCATAAGCAAGCGCTACATAGAAATAAGTTTGATGGTTTACTAAGCGTTTGTTCGAACCAATTGCAAATGCATCATCGGTAACACTAAAAGTGTGTTGAAGACCTTCGTCCGTGCCATCAACCATGAGTCGTGGAATACTTACACCCAATTCTTGATCAAATTCGAAATTAATAAGACGTCCAATACCATTTTGTTTATCGCATTGCCCAACTAATCTTGCGAAATCTGAATTAGTAACTTGTGCAATAGAAACAGTTTCGTCTTTCAATTGGAAGATTTGATAACCTTCAAATCTGTAGAATTTGTCGTAAGCACCACCACCAACAGGGTCGATAATGTTCACACGGTCTTCAATTTCGTAGTCTTCATTTTCATTGTTACCGCCTGGGTTATCAATCATAATGATTAATTGGTTTTCCAACTCTTGAATTTGAACTCTTGGTGCCATTGGTGGCTCAAGAATCTGGAAACAGTTGTCAAACAATGCTTGTGCTTTTGTATCCGCTCTAAACATTTCTTCTCTAGAATCGAGATAATCTTCACCTCGTGCGTAAACCACACCAACGGTAATGTTATTGATGGATCCTGGCTTCAAGGTGAAAGGACCAGCTGCTTGAACAAATCGTCTATCACCAGGCGGATTATTAATGCTTAATTCATTCCATGGAGCTTGAGGAGAAGAACCTGGGGTACCCCATCCTAAAGGGTCTGAAGTTCCTGGGAACATATAGTCATTTTCAACACCAGGAACAACGCCAGGAGCAAGACTATGACCAAATCCACCATAACCCATACGTTCGTTGTTTTTCCATATTCCACGCATGTATCTATAGAAGTCGACAGCATTGACAGGGTCATCATTTAAACCAGGCACAGAACCTCCTGTACCAGGTCTGGAAAAGTAAATGTATCGTTTCATACCGTAACGCTCATTATCAACAACGCCATCGCTGTATCCAATACCGAGGCCAGCGTAAACGATACCAAGGTCAGCTCTTGCTTCGGCAACGGTCGGAGTAGTAAGTAAGCCGTTTTCGTCAAAGGCAGGACCTACGTTGTCTTTTCCGTCGTTGTCTTGATAGGGACCTTCAAAGAAGTCAATACCTACTGCTGCTGGTGTATCTCCATATCCAATTGCAGCTCCCTGAGTCGCATCATTACCGTCTCCGTTCATTGCGTAACCTAATCCACGAGATACATCACAACCAGCCCAATCATCTTCAGAACCTCCGATGTCAGCATCTGCGTATTGCGCAAAATAGGTATTGAATAAAGTTTGTGTACCGCGGTTAATCATTTCATAGTTGTAGAAAGTCATTTGGTTTATTTCATCATTAGTAGCAAATGAAAAAGCCTGGGCGCGAACTTCCATACCGATTGGGTCACCACCTGATTCAGCATGTATATTTCCTTTGTCGTTAAAAACCCACCAGTGTGTTTCATCGCCAAACAAAGTTACTCTTCGGTCATTTCTGCAGTCGATTTCGTCTTCAAAGTCATACCAAGGATAGTCACCACCTTCGATAGGGTCGTAAACACCATTTTTATTTCTATCAAAGAAAGGAGCTAAAAATCTATCTTGACCCAAACTTTCGTCTCCTTGCGCTGGCCAGTTTAGAATCACGTTGAGTGTTTGAGGATCAACAGAAACAGAGTTATCACAACCAGAAATCGTAGGGTCGTCATTACATTCCCACCATCTGATAAATTCTCTCACCAATGATTTAGAAACTGTAAAGAATTTGTCATATTGAATACAAGTTGTTGCAGTAATAGTTGCTTCGCCAAAAGGGCGTACAATATTAGAACCACCAATAATAGGATCAATTGGGTCATAATTCCCAGTATTTAAGTTAACTGAAAGAGGACCAGTCCAGTAGTCTCTACCTCGAGTTGCGAACAACATGGCAGCCAATTTAAGTTGACCGTTTACATCTTGACCCCCCATCCAAAGAGCCCCTGCGTACAATACAGATGGACCGTTGCTTGCAGTTGACACTGGTTTTGGAGCGTAATATGCACCTCTACCCAAAAGTCGGTCTTGCCACATGATGCCCCCTGTTTCGATTAGAACGCGCAAGTCGTTGAATTCCATAAATTTTCTTTCTGTAGTTGGCGTACAGTTAGAAGCTTTTGTAGACATTGTAGTCCCATTGCCACCACCGTTTCCACCTCCAGCAATTCCACCATTACTGTTTGGTGGGTTCCACCCGAAGGTGATGTTGGAAATTCCTCCAACAAGAATCAGTAAAATTGTTTTCATCACTACTTTTTTCATAACCAATCTTTTTTGTCGTTTCATTAAAAGTCAAATTTGATACCTAGGCGAATTGTTCTTGGTAAACCGAAATTGAATGGATTGTTTACGTTCAGCATATACATGTCTCTGAAGGCTCTTTCATCCAACTGGTTTTGAATAGTTGGTTGAAATTGAGCTGACTGCAAATATCCATCATCATTTGGGTTACCAGTACCGCGGTATACATTAAGGACGTTGGCAACATTGAAAACGTTGGTAACTCTAAAATATATATTCAAAAATGCCATATTTTGATCACCGTCTTCTTTTCCGAAAGTCAAATCGAAGGTTCTATCAACTTGTAAGTCAGTTGTATAAGTCCACGGTTTGCGAGAGCCGTTCAATGTTCCATCAAGACCTGCAAAACCTGCACCAATGGCTTCACCGGTTGCAAATTGCTGTCTTGAATACGGAGTACCAGAGCCGATATTTGTGGTTAAGTTGATTCCCGTATTTTTGAATATTTGGTAACCTTTTTCAGTTTGTGGCCCATTGTAAGATTTTCCTTCACCAAAACGGTAGTCAAGCACGAAGTTGAATGTGTGGCGTCTGTCGAAGTCGAGAGGGAATATAGTTTGAAGATTTGGTTGACCGGAGTTTACCAAGCTCAACGATGAGTTGGCATCTGAACCAGTACCTTCAGCGAATTGAAGTGTATAATTGGCGTTCAATCGAATGTTACCTGTTCTACGCAAGTCATAAGAAATTGTAAGACCTTTTACTGTACCAAAGTCACGGTTACCGAAAGTGGTGTAAGTAGCAGGGAAAGCTTCAACCATTCTCATTGCTTGAATTTGGTTTCTCATTTCACGGTAGAACGCTTCAATTTTAATTGCCGATGTTTTACTCAATACTTGTTGGAAACCAAGAGCGTAGTCAATAGTCGTTGTAGGACGTAAGTTTGGATTGTTAATTTGCGCATTTCTATTTTGAATAAATTGATATTCAAAAGGGTCGAAACGGAAACCAGCATTTGGTCTTTGAGTCAAGATATCGTAGTGCGCAAAGAAACTAGCCTCATCAGAGATAGGGAAAGAGAATGAGATACGCGGCATTATATTTATCTGTGGTCTGTAGCGTTCGAAAGCGTCTGCGGAAGGCGTTGTTTGATCTGGATTAAAAACCCAAGGAGCGATACCTGAGCTACCGATAATTACTGAAGGGTCAGCTACGGGAACGCCATTGGCATCAAACCAATTTAAACCATCTCTAAATCCGTTGATTTGCGTTGGGTTATTTATGTCGTTTACGTACACAACATAATCCTCGCCAACAGATTCTGGGATTACTACCCAAGGAGCAGAACCGTCATCTCTTAAAGCCGATGCTTCACCTACTGTTCTTGCATTGTACATCAACAATGGGTCTTTCAACACAAATTGGTTTGCGTTAAAATAGTCTAGGCGCACCCCAACGTTGAATACGATATCGTCAAAGGCAAATTTATCCATTAAGTATCCAGCGAAATAGATAGGCTGGAAAGCACCAATTTGTCTTTTATAATTTCCATTTTCATCGAATTCGTTAAAATATCTATTGATATCTGTAGCTCCTCTAATTTTTTGACCAGTGTGGTCATAACCGAAATAACTAACAAACGAATTCCCCGCGTTGAAAAGTTCATCTGGGGAGAACATACCAAAATTTAGGGTGTTTGGATCAACTTCATCCAGATTCACGAAGTCAGTTCCAAATGGATTTAAACCCAATAAATTTCTAAGGTTGAAATCGAAATAACTTTGTGGGTCGCCCATTTCTTGACCACCAAACACTCCATTTTCTGCGCCATAACTAGGATTCAATCTATCATAAGTTACACGGCTGTATGTACCGAAGTTTTCCCAGGTTGGTTTATTTTTGTCTAACTCACGGATGTGGGAGTTTGCCAATTGACGAGCAACTTCCCAAATTCTAATAGGAGCTGCTGAGTAGCCTCTATCAATTCGTTGTTCAAATTCAAAACCTAGAGAGATAGAGTGTCCGCCAATATTCATAGTTGCCGAACCGGTAGCGCGGAATTGCTGGTTTTGGAATTTTTGGAAAGATCCAAATGGCACACCAACATTACCCCAAATGCCATAAACATTAGAAGGAACGTCACCATTTCTCAATGCACCACCAGTTACGATATCAAATAAGCTGGCATACTGAGAAGGGTCGTTGGCATAAATGTCATAATACTGACTTGTAATTGCGGCTAACGACGAGTTTACTTGCGACGGTTCAAAAGTTGTAATGATATCATTAAAACCATCGTGCTCAAAATATTGGAAACTGTTTCCATTTTCGTCAAAACCGTCTACAAATTGGTAAGTTGGTTCTCTTGAAGTAGAAAATCTACCTACATAACCATAGTTGAATAGATTGTCGCGGTGGTTTCTATCTTGGGTAGTCCCTTGAGAATTTGAGTAGTCAAACATGAAAGAATAGAAGAACGAAGATATTTTGGAACTACTTCCTTCTCTTTCATCGAAGTTCAATCGGTGAGTAAATCTTCCAAAAACACGGTAATCCAAATTATTACTGACTCCGAAGTTTTCCCAGTTTAATAAGGAGTTGAAATAGCTGAATTGATTTCCTGTGTTGTAAGACATTTGTCCACCGAAAGTTAAAGTAACGTTTGGACCAACATTGGCATCCAATTTAAATGTACCAGAATAGCCTGTACTTCTGGCATTCATTCTGAAAGGTGTATTTTCAAAAGCATCTTCACGTAAGAAGTTGGAGTTGTGGTAAGTTCCTTGACCTGTACCTGTTGGTCTGAGAGGATTGTCCAATAACTCGTCTCGATATTCTTGTTTCAATCTGCTAGTACCTCCAATCACCGGTCTTGGGTCGAGTTGATCAGTAACGTTGAACGAAACAAAGAACCCTAGAATAGGACGAGTTTTTTTACCTTCAGAATCTTTTTTCATCAACAGAGGTCCAGAAAGCATTCCTTCAAAGAGGTTATAACCAAATTGGTCGAAACCGAAGACGCGGGTATCGTATCCATTTGGATCTGCACCTTGAAGAGGAAGACCTGAAGTTACAATTTCCACAGAGCCGAAATATTTAGCAGAAGGACCACGAGTAGTAATTGAGATAACCCCACCGGTCATGTCGCCATAGTTGGCAGGCAAACCACCTGTTAAAACGGAAATTTCTTGAATAGCAGATTTTGGAAGGGAAGAAGAACCTCTTACTTTGATACCATCAATAAAGTAGTAGCTATCACTAGATCTGGACCCACGTACACTAATGGCGCCGGAACCTTCTTCAGAATAAACACCCCCAACGGTTGCTGCTACATCGGCAGCACTTCGAACGGCCATTCTTGAGATATCTTCTCTTGTAACTGTTTGACCAGAGGCACCGCCATCTTTATCGATAAGCGGCACTACATAATAGATAATCTCAACTTCTTCCGTAATTTTATCGGACGAAGACAATACGATATCATTTAGGAAAGTAATTTTATCAGAGCTAACGATAACGCCATTTTTTCTGAGCGGAGCATAACCCACGTATCTAAATTCTACATCATAATTACCAGGTTCGATGGAATTAATTTGAAATTTCCCATCAAAATCTGTTTTAGTACCACCAACTTGGTTTCCATTTCGGAACAACACCACGTTGGCAAACGGAATCGGCTCTTTGGTTTCTTTATCCGTTATGGCACCTCTAATGGTTCCTGATCCTGTTTGCGCAAGCGAGTAAGAACTTATAAATAAAACACTTGCAATAAATAAGTAATACTTTCGTAACATAAGCGATTTGTATTTAGAAAGGTTTTAAAGTAACAAAGCGGGTAAAATTATAAAATTATTTCATTTGTGGTTACAAACCATTTAATAAAAATTAACATTTTATTGACTTTCGACAAAATTACGGATACGCAAAATATTGACTTGCTGTAAAATGGCCTAAATTATGACGATAATAACGAGTCTAATTTTTTTTGATTTTTCGCTAAACAATTTTTGTGAGTCAAAATTGTGGGTAGCGTAAGCCTTATAAAGGAAGATAGTTGAAGAAAATATTAAGAAGAAGAGGCTTAGTAGGCACGTTCGTTGCGGCCTTCCATATAATTGATAAATGATTTGTTCACCACTTTATTACCTCCGGGAGTTGGGTAATTTCCAGTAAAGTACCAATCGCCTTTGTTGTTTGGGCATGCCTTGTGTAAATTATCTACGGATTGGTAGACGACTTCAATTTGCGCCTTAGTTCCTGCTGGTGTAAGTAGTTGTGCTATTTTTTTTGAGAGGGTATCGTTGTCGAAGGATTCGTAAATTTCTTTTACGTAGTTTTTGACCAACTCTTTTGGTAAATCTTCTTGTTCTTTGCATTTGTTGTAGATGGCAGTCACTTTGTTTTGAGTGCCGTTTTCTTTATGGAGTGCTATGGCAGCTTGAAAAGCTATAAAATCTCCCATTTTCGCCATGTCGATACCGTAGCAATCTGGATAGCGAATTTGCGGAGCAGAAGAAACAACGAGAATTTTCTTAGGTCCCAAACGGTCGAGCATTTTGATGATGCTTTGTTTTAGCGTAGTTCCTCTAACAATGGAGTCGTCGATAACGACGAGCGTATCGCTTCCTTTTTTTACAGAGCCATAGGTCACATCATAAACGTGAGCGACCATATCATCTCGTGCTGTATCTTGTGTGATGAAAGTTCTCAATTTGGCGTCTTTGATTGCGATTTTCTCTATTCGTGCTCTTTGAAAAAGTATGTTGGCCAATTGTTCTTCGGATAGTTTTTCTTTGCTATCGTTGATGGCTTTGAATTTTCTTTCGTTTAGATAATCCTCCAAAGCTTTAATCATGCCATAAAAAGCTGTTTCTGCTGTATTGGGAATGAAAGAGAAAACGGTGTTATCTAAATCGTGATTTACTTTGTCTAGAATTTGGGGGCAAATCAGTCTTCCGAGGTTTTTGCGTTCTTCATAAATATCGACATCATTGCCACGAGAGAAATAGATTCTTTCGAATGAACAAGCCAAACGTTCTTGTTGTTTGTTGATTTGTTCAATTTTAACATTACCGTCTTTTTTAATTATGATAGCCGCACCAGGGGTGAGTTCATGAATTTCTTTAGGGTCGCAATTGAAAGCAGTTTGAATAACAGGTCTTTCGGAGCAAACGACACAAACTTCATCATCTTCAAACCAATAAGCTGGGCGAATTCCATTGGGGTCTCTCAACACAAAAGCATCACCATGTCCAATAATACCAGCCATAGCATATCCGCCATCCCAATCTTCTGATGCTTTTTTGAGGATGGCGCTTAGGTTAATATTTTTGGCGATATGTTCGTAGATATTTACGTTGCTGTAACCTGCTTTTTTAAGCTCATCATGCAGTTTGTCATTTTCAACATCTAGGAAGTGACCTATTTTTTCCATTACTGTAACCGTATCGGATTTTTCTTTCGGGTGCTGACCGAGTTTCACCAAAACATCAAAGAGCTCGTCGACGTTGGTCATGTTAAAGTTACCAGCAACAACCAAGTTTTTGGTCATCCAGTTGTTTTGTCGCAAAAATGGGTGACATGCTTCGATGCTATTTCTACCGAAGGTGCCGTAGCGCAAATGACCTAGAAACACTTCGCCTGTGAACCCTGCATTTTTCTTTAAATAATCTACATCGTTGAGTAGTTCGGGATTGACATCCGCTATTTCGTGAAAGCGATGATTTATTTTGTTGAATATGTCTTGAATGGGTTTAGAATCAATCGAGCGATGTCTGCTGATATAACGTTCGCCTGCTTTCATGTCTAATTTGATGTTCACTAAACCTGCACCATCTTGACCGCGGTTGTGCTGTTTTTCCATCATGAGGTACATTTTATTGAGACCATAAAATGCGGTGCCATATTTGTCAAGGTAGAACTCGAGCGGTTTTTTGAGTCTTAATACTGCAATTCCGCATTCGTGTTTTATGGCGTCGCTCATGATGTAGGGTGCTTAAAATAAAGTGCACAAAGATAATTATATTTTCAGGATTACTTAATAAAGGTATTTACGGTTTGTTCTATTATGGCGACACATTCAAGAAGTTGGTTTTGTGTTATTACTAAAGGTGGCGCAAATCGAATAATATTTCCGTGAGTAGGTTTTGCAAGGAGTCCATTTTCTTTGAGGGCCAGGCACAATCTCCAAGCGGTGTCGCTGTCGGGTGTATCGTTTACGATGATGGCGTTTAACAAACCTTTGCCGCGCACTTTTACGATAAGATCTGTGGTTTCGATAATGCGGTTCATTTCTTTACGGAATAGCTGTCCGAGTTGTCTTGCATTTTGCGTTAAATTTTCATCTTTCACTACTTCCAGAGCTGCCATGGCAACTTTTGCTGCGAGCGGGTTTCCTCCAAATGTAGAGCCGTGTTGACCTGGTTTAATCACGTCCATGATGTCATTGTCGGCCAAAACTGCGGAAACTGGATAAACACCACCTGAGATTGCTTTTCCGAGAATCAAGATATCTGGTTTTTGGTAGGTGTTTTGTCTTTCACAATGATTTTCGCAGTTACAATTCCCACAAACAGCCAGCAGACTTCCTGTTCGTCCAATTCCTGTTTGAATTTCATCAGCTATGAACAAGATGTTGTTGATGTTGCAGATGGCTTTTGCTTTTTCTAAATAGTCATCAGATGGCGTGTAAACTCCTGCCTCTCCTTGTATAGGTTCTACCAAAAATCCGGCAATATTGTTTTGTTTTACTGCATCAGCAAGGGCATCAATGTTGTCGAAAGGAATTCGAATAAATCCAGGTGTGAACGGGCCGAAGTTTTTTTGCGCATCGGGGTCGTTAGAAAAAGAGATAATGGTTGTAGTTCGTCCATGAAAATTATTCTCACAAACGATAATTTTGGCTTCATTTTCTGCGATGCCTTTTTTCTCATACGCCCATTTCCTGCAGATTTTGATTGCAGTTTCTACAGCTTCTGCGCCGGTATTCATGGGCAGCACTTTGTCGAAGCCAAAATATTTAGTAATATATTGTTCGTAAGGACCTAGACTATCGTTGTAAAACGCTCGTGAAGTTAAGGTAAGTGTTTTAGCTTGATTAACAAGAGCGTCAATAATTTTTGGATGGCAATGACCTTGATTAACGGCTGAATATGCTGAAAGGAAATCGAAATATCTTTTACCCTCAACATCCCAAAGGAAAACACCTTCACCTCTTGATAGCACAACAGGAAGCGGGTGGTAATTGTGTGCGCCGTGTTTGTCTTCGAGTTCGATGAAGGGCGCAGATTTTGTATGTTGTATGTTGGAATTTGATGCCATAAATTTTCTGTAAATGAGCTGCAAAGATAGTGATTTGTCGAAATCGTAATGTCGAGATTGGCACACAAATTTGGCATCTCATGGAAAAGCTATTGGAGAAGATTGTATTTTTGCAATCCTCAAAGCACATAGGCCCCGTAGCTTAATTGTATAAAGCTCTGGATTTCGGCTCCAGCGACTGGGGGTTAGAATCCCTCCGGGGTCACGAAGAATGAAAACCTGCATGCCTAGCATGTGGGTTTTTTCATTTGATATTCGGAGCTAATCAGGTTCTTTAATCCTGGTTCGATAAACCCAAGCCCCGCTTGAAGGAAAATTTGGTCATGAAAAAACCGTTTCGCAACTTCTACGAACACTTTATAGAATCCCGTTTTTTAAGTAGTGTTTATTTTTCAAAGGTCTCAAAGAGAAAAGTTCTTATAAGAACTACTTTCTTTCAGACAAAAAAAGACAGACCCGCCTGAAAAAAAATTATAGCGTACTGCTATTTTTAACTAAAATCAGAGGCATTCCTCTCCCATTGGACATAAAATATCCTCTAGAAATTGGAAACAAAACGATCTTTGAAATACGACCAACCCAACCGCATCCTTGAAACCCGCCCTTATGAAACAGGTCTTTCCTCAGGTGTATGGAATCCGACTGCCTTTGGACGCAGAACAGCCAAACACATCTGGACGCAAAGCAATGAATTGTGGAATGACAACAAACATAAAAAATCTCATAAAGATATTGATGCAAGATGGACAAAGAAAAACAATGAAACATTTTTCGGATATAAAAACCATGCAAAAGTAGATTGTAAAAGCAAATTTGTAAATAAATATGTGGTAACTGATGCATCAGTTCACGATTCACAAGCATTAGATGTCTTGCTAGACGAAAAAGATAAAGGTCAAAAATTATATGCCGACAGCGCTTATACTGGAGAAAATCAGGAAAAAACGATTGCCAAACACGAAATGGACAACCAAGTTCACGAACTGCGAAGCACTCACGAATACCTTCAAAAAACAAACAGAAATGAGTAAAAAGGATACAGAAATAGTCCTTTAACTGACGAGCAAAAAGCAAAAAATACAGAAAAATCAAGAACTAGAGCAAGAGTAGAACACGTCTTTGGCTTTATGGAACAAAGCATGAATGGATTATGTTTGAAATCAGTAGGTATAAAAAGAGCAACAGGAATAATTGGTTTAATCAACTTAACTTACAAC